>Ga0208183_1000030_pt1 | contig 126250 bp, 104 predicted proteins | sample MalvirDeepMed_51_FD_184251 | JGI IMG/M metagenome (GOLD analysis project Ga0208183, IMG submission 184251) | Marine viral communities from the Global Malaspina Expedition - Malaspina viral metaG DeepMed_51 (SPAdes) (version 2) | ecosystem: Environmental > Aquatic > Marine > Oceanic | place... | reverse complement strand
GCTATCGTACTGAGTACGTGGATCGGTCATCGTGTATTGGTCTTGCTTCGACATAATTGCTCCTCCTTAATGAAATACACGTCATCATTTGTATCACTCACCTTCTCAGCCTGCATGACTCATGCCGGAGGGTAGAAAAGAACAACCGTCTAACTAGGCACACTATAAATGGCAAGATATTGTAATTAACTGTTGAAAATTAAAGAAAAATAAGAAAGGAGATGGGTAGATTTACGTTTAAAATCTAGCAACATAGAACCCAATATTTCTGTGCTCAGTAAAACCTACTTATTATGGAAATAATGTACACGGACAACGTTTGTAGCAATGAAGGCGGTGCATGAAAAAGTAATCGCCACATGACATATAGTGAGTATATTATTACGAGCACAAAAAAACCGGCGTAAAGCCGGTTCTTCGAATTTGGCGGAGAGAGAGGGATTCTCTGTCCAAAATCTATATGCCACAGAACTCGTGCCTTTGAGTCCGTATACTAACAATGTGACAGAGTTCTGTGACAGAGTAAAATATAATTTTTATCCGATGAGCTTTACTTTTTCTTGAAGACCAAGCCTCCTTAAACACTAAAAGAAAACTGTCATCAAAGATATCTTGAGAAGACGAGTTTCCTTTTAATGAATATGTCCTAAAAGTTTGGTGACAAGCTAAAGCGAAAGATGAATCAAAACTTCAGTTTTCAGCAACTTGAACGAATAAAATTAATATTTCGTAATCTACGGGTGCATAATCATCACTGGCTCAGTGATATTACTTCATTAAGATATTGTCCGAAAAAAACAAAACCATCAAAATCAGTAACTTATAAGTATTAAAACAAAATCACTGTAATTATTTGTAATCATTGTTTCGAGCAGGAGTATAAATCACCTCTGAACTATGGTTAATTTCACGTAAATTTTCCTTCTTTTAGATCTTTTATAAAACTTAGTGAAATAACATCAGCCCTCTGCTTATTAGCTCTCGACGAGACCATTGGGTTGATTAGGAAGCGCCCACCACCTTTTTTTATCAGGAATTTAAGTTTAACTAGTCTGGTCAAAATATTAGCCAAGCTTTCCATTGTGCAACCTACGTCCCTACAAATTTCTTTTTTAATCGCAACATTTAAGTCAACAGTATTGTCATTTCTCGTCATAAACTGAGATAAATTAATAAAAACTATCAACTGTAATTTACTCAGCTGTAGAAGAAGATGCGTATTCCCTGAAAAAAATTTTGTATATATATTTGGTGACATTATTTTCATCCATGAAGTTAAAAATAACATTTTAGACGAAAATTATTAATATCCATCAAAAAGTTAAATTTATAAAAACCACACTAACAAATCCTTTTTCATATACAATATTAATCAAAAAAAACCGTCCAAAAACTTTAGCTATCATATTAAAAAACACAAAAATTAATTACCACATTAACTACCCCTCCACATTTCGACTTATATACAACATTATTCTTAAAAAACATTTTTCAACCATAAAAAAATTTTATTTTAGGTATTTTTTAGTTTTAGAGGATAAACAGTAAAAATCGACTAATACATTTTCACTACCAGCCAAGTTTGAAAGGAAAACAAAATATGACCGAGCTAAAAGTAAGTAAAAATGAGTGGGTATCTGAATTAGTGTATGGAGAGGCAATGTTAGCCTACGACATACAAGGTTTGTCACCACTGGAAGCAGTTTCATTTATTTCGGCAGAGGTAATGGGAGAATTAAGATATTGGCCTATGATACGGGATTACTTATCAGGAAATTTGTTTAAAACAGGTAGAAAGGGGGGTTATGAAACCTTGGGGAAAGCCTTAGCATGTATTGGAAGGTCTTTCGATAAGGCTGAGTCAGAAAATTGGAAATCCTATATAGAGTCTTGTAAAAAAAGACGAACTGCTAATTAGTACTACAACAAGTAGATTTAATAGCACTATGTATTCCGCTAAAAAATAAATCTGTATAAAATTAACACCGACTTATCATAAAAAGTAATGATTGAAGAATAATGATGGGTTTTAAGGTAAATATAGATAGCATCTATATTTTGACTATTCTTACAAAATCAAGGAAGAAAAAATGAATAAATACAATACAAAAAAAGTTATTAGAAATGATTTCTGCATAAGTGCTGAAATTTTAGGTTTAATGCCTAAAAGTAATATCATTAGCGAAGCAAAATTGTGCGAAGGAAGTCCGCTCGTGCTTACAATTCTAAATGTACCATCATCCCCTCCAGTAGTTGACAATGCATGTATAGAAGCCATTGTTTACCGTAATATACACTTTCAATTTACAGCACCAAACTACACTTTGCCTAGCCCCAAAAACATGAGTTTGTGGTTTGCTGAAAATGATAATGAAAATTTAGCAATATTCGCAAAAGCGTTTTGGAACAATAGCGATGCGCTAGATGCTTTCATTTATAGTAAAGAACACCTAATATTCCTTCAATGTAAGTTAAGACGAGTACCTCATCCTACACAAAGGCCAAATATCATAAGTAAAAAAAATTGCGGAGGTACAGAAGATAGTACCGACACACTTGATAGACAGCTTAGAAGACTAGGGTTATAAAATGGATTCTAAATCTCCCTATGCGATTCTTCGTGTTGAAAAAGTTAAAAGCTATGCCGCGCTAGCGGCTATGGCAAATCATTGGTTCAGATATAACCCAACTCCAAATGCGGACTCCAATCGATTTCGACTGAATAAAACTATTATTGGAAATACCAATATAGTAGATAATGTGAAGTCAAAACTTAAAGCTCACGGTATAACTAAGCTTCGGAAAAACGGAGTATTAGCACTTGAATTTGTGTTGACGTTTTCACCCGAGTTTATTTATCAAAATGATAATGGCCAGTATCATAAAGATGCTAACCAAAAGCTTAAAAAATGGATTAGAAATAGCCTGAATTGGGCAAAAAATGAGTTCGGGAGTAACCTTGTCTCTGCTGTAATACATCTTGATGAAAGTACACCACACCTTCATCTCTGTATTCTGCCTATAAAGCACAAAAAAGGTGAAAGATATGGCTTATGCGCCCGAGATATAACAGGTGGAAAAGATAAACTCCAAAAGCTGCAAGACTCTTATCATAATGAAATGAAAAGCCTAGGATTTCAGAGAGGAAAGAAGAGATCACGTTGCTGCCATCAGACTATTAAAGATTATCATAATGGAATTCAAACTGCTTTACGGCAAATTAAAGAGGAGGGCTTGAGCCCCCCCGAAGGAGTTAACAATGTTAATCCTTTTGTGAACTCTCTAATGCTATTAAAGAGCAATTATCAAAATGATGTAGTCCTTACAAAGAATAAAACATCTACACTCGTCAAACAGTTACTAAAAATCATTCAAGAGCTTAAAGTAAAGCTAGATAATAGCAGAACCCAGAATGTCAAACGAAGAATATAGGATATATGAAAAACTAGCCTTGATAAGTAGCTGGAGAGGGTTTGTTCTCTGCGGTGTTACGTTTGTACCAAACGTCCGCAATCTTCTCCTTAATGTGCCTTGAGTTGTCGTTAAACCGTCAGTCTTGGAATGGCGACAGTGTTTGTAATGATGTCATTGGTTTGTCGATATCTTGAACAGATAGTATTACAGAGAACTTTCAGTAAACCCGATACAAAGCTACACCCTACTCGCTTCGAACATACTATATAGGAGTAACACATACATCTTTTTTTAACCCACAAAGTTAAATCACTAGACTAACGAAAAGTACACGTATTACTGGGCTCAATAATCACTTGTAAATGGTTCTTTTCTTAATGCCCTTAGCTCTATATCTATTTTTTCTGCACATAGAAAATGCCCTTGAACAAACTGACGAAATAATTGTAGTGCCAAATTCTTAGCAATAACTGTTGCGGACAATTTCTCTAAAACAGCGAATATTAGTACAGTAAGTCTTTGTTCACAGGAATCGCCTTTTAGGCATTGCATTGATGCTTGGCAGGCAGCATAAACTATATGTTTCGTAAACCTCCACTCAGATAGACTGAAATTTCCTTTAAGATTAATACACGTTGTGCATATTGATTTCAGACAACACTCTGTCAAAACCCATAATGCAGTTTTAACTGAAGGATAGTTGTTGGGGTACATTTTGAGAATTTGAGCAGCCAAATACTGTCCCTTCTCATTTTGGCGACATAGTTCCACTAAATCTTGATACATTATTGGAGTGGCTAAACCATAGTGGATATGACACTCAACATTCCTTCTCTCAATCAATTCGGTAGCGTTCATGGCATCAGTAATAAGCTGTTTCACATTCGCTAGAGGGATACTTAATTGATCGTATAGTGAGCAAAACATCGAATCTAAACATAAAACAGGTATTGAATTAGATATTGATGCCTTCAGAGTACTGTAGTGAGATATATCAAGCGTATCTCTCACTTTAGTTATCATTTCAGGCATATCGATGCTTTGAGGAGAGATTACGATGCAATGATCGAACAAAAAACGTAAATTATTAGACACCTCATCTTTCGCAATATCATTTGCTGTCATTTTGACGAAATCATCATCGACTTTTGCAATTGACAGATAGTCAGCTCGACTTATCTGTTCTAACCAGTTAAAGACTACTTCCTTAGTTTCTCGCGTAATATATAGAATGACATTTGTTCGGATTAAACCATGACAAAAGCCAGTAATAGATAAGTAAGCAAGTGATATCACATCCAGAACGACAGATTCACGAACGACTTCTCCTTGAGAATATAAGTCAAAATTCGAGTTACTCTCATTGTCATGGAGGTAAAGAAGCGCCCCACGCATTAGATTATTTTTATGCGTTTGCTTCAATTTCATAAGCAGTGGTATCGTTTTTCCATCTATTTGGGCATCTAATAATTGCTTTTGCTTAGAAATAGAATCTATGTGATTTAAAATATCCTCTACATTGTCATCTTCTAAAGTCAAGGTATAGAAACAATCAGTACCAGGATTGATAGCATCTCGTATATTCATTGATATCCGAAATGCACCAACGATAGGAGGTAACTTTTCAATCACCTTATAAGAAGCCATACCTAATTCAAACTCATTACCAACATCAGTGCTGTCTAACAATTCTCCCAAAGGACTATTGATATCCAACAGGTATTCAGTATGGTCACAGCTATCAACGAGTAATTTAGTGTAATGACGCTTACCTGAGGAATATACGATAGCTAAGGTACATCGATCTGAAGGATAATTTTCTTCTGTGGGAGACTCACGATAGTCAAGATTATTGAAGTGGAGGTTTGTAACATTTACAGCCATACCGACGGGGTCATTTATAAACCACTCTAAAATAAATGATTCTGCTAATGGTAAATTAACTTTAGCGATAAAATGCAGAAGCCGGACTCCCTCCTCGCTATACTGACTAAGTATCTCATCTGGTATCTGAGATATAGTAAGAACTAGCTTGGAGGATAGGGCGTCTGCCAAATAAAGAACTCGTAGTAGAATCGACCAGTAATAGCAAGATTTTGGAAATCGAGCAGTAGCCTGTTCTGAGAACTCTAAAGCTTTCGTATAATCTTGCGTTATTATAGCTCTTTCAATTTTAACAGCCATAACCCTAAAGCTTTCATCATTCGGTTCAATTTTCTCTAGCAAATCGTCCAATTTGTTAAGTTGGTCTGAGTGGAGTAAAGCTTCAGAATATGTATCTAGAATAGGGGAGCACCAAGGAAATTCAGGTAAGAGGGGTTCTATTATTTTGACTACAAGCAAAGGTAACTCGGCTCGTTTTAAATTTTCACAGAGCTGATGAATGGCTACTATGTTAAACATTATTAGTCGCGCTGAATGTTCCTCTAGCAGTGTCTCAGTTTCTGAGGATAGTTTTGCTTTTTGAGTATTGTCACTACAATCACAAGCTATAGCATTTAGAGATAACTTTATGAAGGCTCTCGCACTTTCATCTGTTACTCGGACATCCCCGCCTTTATCTAACCATTTTCTTACTTCTCGGTTTTGAATAATTCCACGGTCGACAGCAATAGATACTTGAGAAAAGTCCTGTTCGCTCATTTGAAAGTCATCTTGCTTGAGTCTTTGCTTAACTGAGACTGAACTATCCGTAACCTTGGTAACTGTTGGCAGTATATTGTAAATGTCTGGAATTACCCTCTTTGCTTCATCAATGTTTTCTAAACAAATATCTATCAGTTTAGACGCTTGAAAATGCGTCGTAACTAACAAGATTGCGGCTACATGTATGGTGCGAAAGTCATCGTAGCTATTTTTCAAATCCAAAGAGTGAGAGATTTGTTCTTCAAGATCTTTGATGTGTTCACGATGGATTAACCAAAAATGAATACCATTAAGAGTTCTATTGAGTAAATGAGACTTTGAAAGGGCTAGAAGGATTTTACTATTACTACACGGAAAGTTGACGTTCAATACTTTTGAAAGCTCAACTGCTTGATTAAATTCACCACAGCGTAAAGCACATCTAACTAGTGAACATAACTCGTACTCGTAAAAATCAGACAAACCTCTAGCAATTTTAACTGTCAGATCTTCTTTGCTTGCAAGCTTCTCGAAAAAAACCTCTTCTGTGAAGCTTCCTTTATATTGAGATATTTTATACCGCTCTTTAGCTTCCTTTTTTGATGAAATTGAGAGGTAATGAATATAGATCGACTCTACAACATCTTTTATAACGGAGTCAGACCTAGGGCTACGAAGCAAGTCAATAAAATGATTTAGGTCAAAACTAGCCTCTTTTTCTAAAGCTAAATTAAATTTACATTCTAGAGCTTTGAGTAAAGCCTTACATTCATCATCAAGGGAGCCTACAGAGTTAAGAGTTTTCAGATAGGTTTTTGCAGTACTCCAATCTCTATGAGTAATGACTTTAAGTAATTGCTTTGTGCAGGCAACCAAATCTGTTGATGAAAGACTTGTAATTATGATATCGCCAAGATCTACCTTAGAGTATTCAGCGGCAGTTACATTGTGGCCTAAGCCGGTACTTTGATTGCTTGAGACTTTGACCATATTTTCTAGTCATTCCCATTACGTACTTTGATATCTCCAATACAAACAGAAGAACTTCCACTGATATTAATGTTATTACCAATATTAGAAACTTGGCTCACATAATGATTACCGTTAGCAATATGGATCTGTTGTAACATCTCAATCAGCTGTTGATGGTCATTGATTTTACGCTCCATAGCATGTGGAGCTAAATCATCGTTCACACCAGCCTCTTTTAGTTGCTCAACAATTTTATTCAACTGGTTATCATCCACAATCCATCCCTGTAATTTTGATTTCAGTAACTCATAGCCGATAGTTGCACCATTTCTAACTCCATCGTAAATGAGTCCAGAAAGTATTGCTGCTGTTAGATATTCCATACTTATCCTTGTTTGTCGGATCTCTCGCCTAGGTATATAGGTTTAAAACTTATATTTACTAGCTAGGGGGCATATTGCTTTTAGTTGTTAAGACCAAAAATCAATAAATACGATACTAATCAAAAACAGTCTGTCCTCTTTTCTAAACGTTAAGAAGTCGGTTGTCAGAGAATATAGAATACCAGAACATTGTTCCTATTGAATTCTTATGATTGAAATGTCCGCTTTACGCTCGATATACCTGTAACTAAAATACCCAAGGCTGTCTAGTTTGATTAAACCCTATTAGCTGAACCCGACAAATCAAGTTATGACTTATTCGTCTAAAGCTGTTCGTCTAAAGCATTGCTTAAATATGCATTACGTTTAAATACATCTTTCGCACTTTATTTAAACTTTTTACTTAGTATTCTTAGCTAGCGAACGAACAATTTTAGCGTAGCGTATAGAAATTGTGTAGTGAGTACACAATTTTTATACGCTGTGCTCGACTCTATACCTCAGAGGAGTTCAAGTTATGTGCTTTTAAGCACGTAATGTGGATTGGTCACCACTTGATCTGACGCGTTTAATAACAGAACAAGATCAAATCTGACAGTCTCTAGTGTACGTAAAGCAGCCGTTGGCTCATTCAAAATTTAATGGCACCTATGAGCTAATAGCGGATGTCCACCAATCCACGATAGACGAATGCACTAAGTGCAATTTTATCATAGGCAACGACAAAATTAGATTCACTCTTGGTATCACAAACAACTTTTTGTTAGAACATAACCTGAGCATTGTATGTTCCATTAATTATACGTCCATTCTGATTAGCTTGAGCATCACAGAGTATGTGCCTTTCTTTTTCGCCTATAGATTTTGAGACTTTACAAAATAGCTGCATTTCAAATGGTGAACCTGACTTTACCCAGTCCTTTAAATAAACCCATTGCGCACTTCGATCAGTTCTGGATGCGACAACTTCAAACTTGTCGCTTCTTATCTTGTTTTTAAGTTTACTTGTAACCTTTAACTTAAAAATTTTTGGAATGCCGATCTCAAATAGAAACTCACCGCCCAAATCTAGCTCTCTTTGACTGTGAGAGTCTATGGTCGTCGGATATATTCCAAGCAGTTCGATTCCCTCGGTTGGACTCCTCAATTGAATAAGAACCCTATCGGCCTTCTTGTAAGCTTTTCTTTTTTCTCGCCAAGTCAAATTTGAGTATTCCATAATTTCTACAGGGGATACACAAAACATAAAGAGATCATGTTCTACTTTGTCGAAGCTTGAAAACTTAAAAAGCGAGCCTTTGATGCTATCAGCCAAAGTATCGTAATCTACTTTCTGAGCTTTATTAGATACTTCTAAATTGAATGGTCCATACGGCATATCTTTTCTCCTTTAGAAACATCAAATGCAAAACGGTTTGGCGTCGGGGTACTTAAAGCACGAGGGAATATATACAACTTTTCTTATGCACCTTCTTCTCCCTGCTATTTTTTGGTGCTTTACTTGCCTTATTCTCTGACTTTCAACAAATTTACTTATCGCGAATATCGGGTCCTTTATTGCATCAGCACTCACCTTATTTAATTTTATGAGTTCAGCGATTTGAGCAACTCCTTTTCGTAGTAACTTTGCCTTCTTGTTCGACAACTTACCTTCATCTTTGAGGTTTGCTATTGCCTTCATTATGACATCACAATTTTTACACACTTTACTTCTCCCTTTGACTTTCGATATTTCCGATGATCTCGCTGTTGTAACAAATTGATGCTGAATTATTCGTGCTTTTTCGTGCAATATTTGTACAGTTTTTTTATACTGACATGATTTTGAGATTTATTAAAGTGTAAATGGTAAAAGCGGTATGGCGGTTATTTAATGAACGGAAACGTGCGATTGATTCATTCCCTGAATAATTGCGAAAGTAGTCATAACTGCACGTAAACACAAATATTAACTACCTCCTTCAAACTTCTCAGGCCATTCGAAAAGTCGCAAATTCTGTCTACAAAATAGGATAATTCCAATCTTCGAAAGATATCTAGTAATTCCGCTAATTTACCAAAATCAGAAGGAGTACATCACATCGTGTACGTCCGCTTATTGTCTATTGGTGCCTGTCAGCTTTCGTGGTTAGGCGGCTCCGTACGTAAAGCGGACCTCTAAAGTTCCTTCTTCTGAAGACTCAGGTAATGGTTTTTCAGAGGAAACGGGTGTTACTATGAAGTCTCAGTAACAAGCTGCTATGGCTTTAGGAGAAATTTTCATTGGAAGTAGATATTTATGCTCTATAGATTTGGTTCTTTTAATAGCTTAAATTTAGATGCTGTGGCGAATGGCTCGTTCTACTTTTCTCAACGAGATCAAGTGAACGATCCGCTGGATTGCAACCCGCCAGTCAAGTTCCCTACCTACGGCGAATTTAAATACAGATTAAACAAACTTTTAAGTGAATTAAATGATTGCTCGCCTGAATTCATTGATTTATTTAAAAATGAAGAGGTAATTGAAGCAACATATAGCCCATTTCGCGATTCTAGACGACTTATTGAGCTACTAAAGAATCAAGCTGATAGAGTCGGTATATTATGTTTCACTAAAGACTACAACCATCCGTTGATGTGGTCACATTATTCTGATGGCCATAGAGGTTTCTGTATTGGATATGATATCGATTACGATACAAATCAATTATGGGGTGAATTAGATTTATTTGGTGGCGAAAGAGTTTTTGTAAGAGACGTTAATTATTCATCTGAACCAATCGATGCCCTTACAATTTACATTACACTTCTTCACTTTATGCTTAGAAACGCTCGGGATAAAAATGGATATTTAAATTTTGATGATGCATACAAAGTCTTAGGTTTCGAGAATATATCAAGAGTAATTTTCTCCCATTTAAGTATATTTTTTCTCTCACATAAACATGAATCTTGGAGTTACGAAAACGAGGTAAGACTTCTAGCGATGCCCTTTGACAATAAAGATCGCTCAGGTGTAAAAGTTAGCAGTTCGAAAATCCTTAAGAGAGTATACTTTGGTGCCAAAATGCCTGAGTCTCAGAAGATAACCTTAAGCAAATTGCTAGCTAGTGAAACTACTGAGTTTTTTGAAAGTCGATTTTCTGAGGAAAAGCTAGGGGTCATTTTCAGTCCTGCTTGCTATATTTAACCAAGCACAACAAGCGCATAAACTCGCTCGCGGGTTAGCTAGGACAATAACACGTCTACTCCTCGTCTATTTGAGCCAGTGACTCTGTGGGGCCTAATCGTACGTGACATGGTCATTCAACCCACATTATTTCCCATGAAAACACAGGGGGATGGTTTTTCAGAGGAAACGAGTGATACTATGAAGCCGCAGTTATAAGCTGCTACATTGCGAGGAAGCTATGAAGAAGGAATTTCCTACAAAAGAAGAATTGTTGAAATGGCTCAAAAAGGCCACATCAGCTGTTTTATTGAGCATATCCTTAATTGGAGGTGTAAGCGAAGTCTATTTTCAAGCTTCATCAGCTCGCGCTCTAAATGAAGTATCTCAATTATCCCCTGAATATGTCAGTGAAGGATCTTACGTTGTCGAGTATGAAGAAAGCGAGGAAGACAACGATACTGAAGAGCTGAATTATACTAGCATTGCTACTGCATTCACCTTTCAAGCTCGCCTAGCTAAACATCCAGAGAAGATAATCGGCGGTCTAGATAGTTTGAGAGCTAGTCTCTCCGATTATGAGTACACTGCAAAAATTGAATTGGAAGAATCCGGTTATGTCGGCCATTTGCTTATAGTTATCCCTGCAAGTCCCGAAGAACTTGAAACTTTAAAAGAAACACTTCATAGCCTGTCCATTGCCTATATATTTCCTGATGGCACGGGAACTATAAATCAAAGCAATATGAAAATGGGTCGCGGGATTTGGGCATAACACGTATCAAGTCAATCAATGCTGCATTCAGCTGGTCTCGCTTACAGCTAGCGGCTTTTTGAGGCGTCGAACGTCCGTTCTTTGTCTTTTGCTGCCTGTCAGGTCAAGTCGAAACTTTCGCTCAAATGTGTCAGATTAGATATGAGCCACTACACGTAATGTCTGCTAAAATACGCCCAGAATCACTATACACTCAGAGTTGCTCTCATTTCTAATCTGGTCCGAAATCTGAAGATAAACTTCTAATGTCGAGCTACGAGATGTAAAAAGAAATTGGCAGTCCATAAAGTCATCTGTCATCTGCCAACTTCCCCAATTTTCTCGGATATAGAAGAACTCACAAAGTTTACGCATTATCTATGTATTGCTTTCTGCGCTGTTTATATTTCGTGCCATTTAAGATTCTTATCTAGTACTCCTTTCAAAGTGGAAAGCGGAATTTTATCCATATCCGAATAAACACTCAAAGTTATATCATCATCTATAGAGTGCCCGACAATCCGCTTTATTAGATAGTGTTGTTCCGCGTTATTAACGCAAGTTGAAATTAGAGTTCTCCGCAATGAGTGAAAACTTATTAAGTAACGCTTTGCCCGCTCAGATTCGCTATCGATACCTAAATTCTTCAAGAGTGTACGGTTAAACCAGCGAGAAATTGGATCCCCCCAACCTGCACTACCAGGCTCGTCAATACCTTTACGTATCTGCGGAAATAAATAAAATTCCCCTCTACTTTTCAAGTCACTAATATAATCGAGAATGCCCAAGTCAAGAAGGTATTGAGCGAGTGGCACAGTTCTCTCACTTGCCTCATTTTTAACTTCAAGGCCATGTAAATCAAAATACCAAATTCCTTCAACTTGCTTAATATGACTTAAAGGTAAGGCTGACATTTCGTTGAGACGCATCCCCGAATACAATGCGACTTTTGGATACCAGTAAATATCATTGCGAAACCCTCTTGCCTCACTGCCATGAGAACACTGATAAGCTAAGATGCTTCGAGCCTCATTGTCTGCAAAAGACCGACGTTTGGGGGCGCCTTTTTGTTTCGGAAATGAAACATTACTGAAAGGGTTATGTATATCAATGTCAGTTTCCTCAATTACCCATTTAAAGAATGTGCGATAATTCGAAAGGATTCCATTTTTTGTTTTAGCGCTTAACCTCCCTCCTGTTTTACCAACATTTTGATGTTTATCCTGCGTGCTAAGCATGTCCTTAACAGACTGAGTTTGAACCTTTGTAAACTCACGTAAGTCAATACCTAATGGAAAGTGATTGCGTAAAAGATAGAATGATCGTTCATACTTTTCGACGGTCTTCGCTGCAATCTCATGTCTCTTTTCTTTGAGAAAAATATCAGCTTGATAGTCAAAGCTGAAATAGGCATCCTTTTTAAGCTTTTCAGCTTTTTGATGCTCATGAAAGCCATTACGCATTTTACCAAACATATTAACCGCATTTTTTACGTCCTGATGAGCTTCTATAGTAGCCTCATGGTCTATATCATCACCTAAAGTGAAGTCGTTCCTCTGCTCTTTGAAAGAGTTGAGCTCAGTTACTAACTGATTTAGCATGCTTACACATGCCGCAAACTGGCTGGCGCAGCTATTATCATTTTGCACCCCAGTTGTTACTGAACTAATTTTATCATTTTGAATTGTAGATGTTACTGGACTGATCTTATCATTATGAAATGTGGGTAATAAACTTGTAACTAGCCCCACCTGGTGTTCCTTCGGCGTAAATTCTCCACAGTATACTTTGAGCTTTTCTGTATTTTCTTTCGGCACAGTTTTCGGTAAAAAAAAGTCCCCATCCAACTCATAGTCAATCATTGACTTGCCAGTTTCTAGAAGGTACTTGAACCTGACTCTAAGCGCCTTTCTGAACGCCATTTTATCCCTAAGCTTTGGTTGTTTGCGTTTTATAAGTAGATGCTTTTCTGATTCAGCAGTTTTAATGAACTGAGGTTCATTATCATTTTGAAATCTACTACTCGAAATATCCATTTCATGACTCTCCATCAACTTCGATTTAATAAATAAAGCTAGCCATCTCGCCTCTCCATAATCAGATGTCCGAAGAGAAGCAACAAAATAACCGCTCGACTTAACATATCCCGTTTGATCAAAAATACCCTCTCGGATACGAAAAAAATAATTTGATGAATTTTTAAACTTGTACAAGTAAGTAGAATTGAATTTTTGCATGTTGCTCTGTCAGCCTTTTAGCTATTTGTGACAGAGTTCTGTGACAGAGTTTTACTCTTTGCTTAGATTTAGATACGAAAAAGCCCCGACATACGGGGCTTTCAAGATTATTTGGCGGAGAGAGAGGGATTCGAACCCTCGATACGCTATAAACGTATACACACTTTCCAGGCGTGCGCCTTCAGCCACTCAGCCATCTCTCCAAATTGTCTTGTTTTGCATTGAACAAAACATGTAACTCTGTGTTGCAATGTTGCAGCGCGCGTATAGTAGGTAAAGCGGGCTAGTTAATCAAGACGTAGCTTAAAAAAATCGAACAACTGCCCATTTAATGAACGCTGGTGTTTACAAACCCTGCTTTGCTTTTAAATCGGCGGAAAATGCCAACATGCGATCAAGTGGAATAAGGGCGCGTTCTCGTAAACTGTCGTCTACAAAAATTTCGTGGCCACTCGCACCTTCTGTTAACGACGCCTTAATCGCTTCTAAGCCGTTCATTGCCATCCAAGGGCAGTGAGCACAACTTTTACATGTAGCGCCGTTACCGCCTGTTGGAGCCTCAATAAAGGTCTTGTTAGGCGTAAGTTGCTGCATCTTGTAGAAAATACCCTTATCGGTTGCCACAATGAAGGTATCGTTGTCCATGGTTTGTGACGCTGCAATTAATTGGCTGGTAGAGCCGACGGCATCGGCCATATCAACCACACTGGCTGGCGATTCAGGGTGAACTAAGATAGCGGCATCTGGATACAGGGCTTTCATGTCTGCCAGCTTTTGCGCTGAAAACTCATCGTGCACAATGCACTCGCCTTGCCACATAAGCATGTTGGCACCCGTTTGTTTCGCAATGTAAGAGCCTAAATGACGATCCGGACCCCAAATTATCTTTTTGCCTTCGCTGTCTAGGTGCTCAACAATTTCTAACGCAATACTAGATGTGACTACCCAGTCGGCACGCGCTTTTACTGCTGCCGATGTATTAGCATATACCACGACGGTATGATCAGGATGTTGATCGCAAAAAGCACTGAACTCTTCTACCGGGCAGCCAATGTCTAAGGAGCACGTTGCTTCTAGGGTTGGCATCAGTACTGTTTTTTCAGGGCTGAGAATTTTAGCGGTTTCACCCATGAAGCGTACGCCAGCCACGATTAACGTTTGCTCTTGTGCATCGCGTCCAAAACGCGCCATCTCTAACGAGTCTGCTACACACCCACCGGTTTCCTCGGCTAGGGCCTGAATTTCATGGTCGGTGTAATAGTGTGCCACTAATACGGCATTGCGCGCTTTAAGCAAAGACTTAATCTCAGCTTTAAGTGCTGCCTTACGGGCATCTGATAATGGCTGTGGTTTAGCTGGAAACGGATACTCTACCTGTTCCACACGAAAAGCTACTGACATTGACCTACATCTCTGTTGCGACAAGGGCGTGGATTATACCCAACTGTCATAAAAATTACACACTACTTAGATAAGTACAATGATGTTTTTTTCAATGGTTTTATTCTAAAAAATTGAATATAAAGCGTACAGCGAGGTTAACATCCCTATGCGACGATTGCTCATCTGTATGACTAGCATTAATGTTTAACAGAGTATTTTTTGACAAAGCATGGGAGGGAATAAATAAACACTTGATGGTGGGTCGTGCTGGATTCGAACCAGCGACCAATTGATTAAAAGTCAACTGCTCTACCAACTGAGCTAACGACCCATCAAGTGACACAACAACTGTTCGTGTTCTTTTGAACCGAACCACAAGCTTTTTATGGGCTTGAACTGGTTGCTTTGCTTTGAAATGATGGTGGGTCGTGCTGGATTCGAACCAGCGACCAATTGATTAAAAGTCAACTGCTCTACCAACTGAGCTAACGACCCATCATTTTGAGCTAGGAGAAGAAGTGGTGGGTCGTGCTGGATTCGAACCAGCGACCAATTGATTAAAAGTCAACTGCTCTACCAACTGAGCTAACGACCCTTCTTTCCTACCGTTGCCTGTGTCTTGGCAACGGCGGCATATAATACTCAGATTTTTTTCTGACGCAACCCAAAACCCCTTTTTATTTTCATTTTTCTGTCAAAAACCTTCCAAGCGGTCAAAATCAGTACAAATCGTTCGTTTATTCTTCCTTTACGGCAAAGATAACGTTGAGTTTGGGATGAATCGAGACGTTACTTTTTGTACACTTCTGTCCTACTCATAGGCAAAAAGTTTGTTCAAACCTAAGTACTTAGTATGAGTACACAAATTTTCTTAGGCTAGATTAAAAAAAACCTCTCAAATGAGAGGTTTTTATTTAAAGGTTGTTTAATCTCGATGATGCTAATCGCGTGGCCGAGGAGTTTGGATACTCATCGACAACTTGCTGAAATAGCTGTTTCGCTTGATTAATATTACCCGTGCGTTCAGCAATGACACCTAGCTTTAATAACGCGTCTGCCCGCTTACTAGAATCAGTAAAGCGCGTCACGACAGTATTAAACTGCTCACTGGCTTCTGCCCATTGCTGCTTATTAAACAACAATTGCCCAAGCCAATAGTGCGAATTCGGCGCATATTCACTATTAGGAAAGCGTTCTATGAACGATTGAAACGCAGGAATAGCTTTGTCGTATTCACGTGACTTAAGAATAAGGTTCACAGCGCTGTTGTAGGCCTCTTCCTCACCCTGCTGGGTACCTTGCTGTAGCGCTTGGCTTGGCGTGGCTCCTGATGCGCTTACCGACGACGAAACGGCGTTACCTGTGGAGCTTGTGACGCCATTTTGCTTAAGCGCTTCTACCCGCTTATCTATTTCTAGATACAGCTCCCGTTGGCGCTCTAACACTTTTTCCAGCTCGTTGGTATTCACCTCTACCGCACCACGAAGTTCATCAACTTCATTTTGCATATTGTCTAGCTGAGCTTGCAAACGGTGCTGCATTTCAGTGCGGCTTTTTACGATCCGTTCTAATACTGCTATGCGCTGCTCGAGATCGTTACCGCCGTTAGCATCGTATACGGGTGCTTGCGCGCTTGCGTAACTGGAGACGACAAAGGCGGCACCAAAGGTGACGCCTAATTTAAGTTGTCTTAAAGAGGGATAAGCCATTATCGGTAAACAACCACTCCGCGACGGTTCTGTGCGAATGCATATTCAGTAGAACCCATTACCGCTGGCTTTTCTTCACCATAAGAAACCACTGAAATTTGGCTGCTGCTTACGCCAGCATTCATTAGGTAAGTTTCAACTGACTGGGCACGACGCTCGCCAAGCGCAATGTTGTACTCAGGAGTACCACGGCTGTCAGTGTGACCTTCAATTGTCACTTTCGTACCTGGATTTTTCACCAAGAATGCCGCGTGCTTATCAAGCAAACGTTGGAACTCAGGTTTAATACCTGAACTGTCGAAGTCGAAGTAAACTGTTTGTTCGTTCTTCAGCGCTTCCATTTCTTGCTGAACCATTTCTTCTTGACGCTTCAAACGCTGTGCAGCTTCTGCTTGCACACGCTCAGCTTCTGCTTCACGGGCTTCTGCTTCAGCGGCGGCTTGTTCTTGTGCTAAACGGTTACGCTCAGCGGCTAATTCTTCTTCGCTAGGACCTGAAGAACAGGCCATCATTGTCACCACTGGCAAAGCGATAATGAAGCTTTTCATTACTTTATTCATTTGCATCCTACTAATCCTTAAATTTTATTGTTTACTGTATCAGTGTTTAGAACAAAAATGGTGACCAACTTGGTGCTTTTACCTGCCCATCGGCTGCTGGTAACCTAGCTTTAAAACGCCCATCAAGAGAAACAAGCGATAACACTTGTGTACCCTCGTGTAGGGTGCTGTATATAATCATACTGCCATTGGGTGCAATACTCGGCGACTCGTCCAAATAGGTTCTTGTCAGCACTTGAGGTGAACTACCGTCTAACGGTTGCTTAGCAATATGGTAGTTCCCATTGGTCTGATTGACCACCACCATTTGCTTTCCGTCAGGGGTAATTGTACCTCCGAGGTTTTGCTCACCAACGAAGGTAACGCGTCTTACCTTCTTAGAATCTAAATTTACGCTATAAATCTGGGGTTTACCACCCCGTTCCGAGCTAAAAATTAACCCACTACCATCTGGCAGCCAGGCAGGCTCAGTATCAATCGCACGATTACGTGTAATTCTACGCAAGTTTTTTGTCGCAAGATCCATGATATAGATCTCTGGGTTTCCATCTTTCGATAACACCATAGCAAGTTGCTTGCCATCTGGCGAAAACGCCGGGCTACTATTTATACCAGGAAAATCGGTAACGCGGGTACGCTCACTCGTGTAAATATCCTGTATAAATATCTGCGGGCGACGATTTTCAAAGCTGACGTAAGCCAATTTTTCACCATCCGGCGACCATACTGGCGACATCAACGGCTCAGGAGATGAAAGTAAGCGCGTTTCGTTTTCCCCATCATAATCGGCAATAACAAGTTGATACGGCTTTTTGTGCGTATCTCTGTCCCGTACTATGACATAAGCAATGCGTGTAAGGAATGCGCCGCGTACTCCTGTCAGTTTTTCATATACGACATCACTAATTCTATGTGCATACTGACGGAAATCTTGACCATCAATTACCGCCTGGCGTGCAACAATAACATGGCTATTGCTGGTGACTAGCTCACCGTTTTTAAGCACTTGAGCTTGCCCACCATCTAATTGCCCTTTCAGCACATCGATAAGCTGGTAAGACACCACATACTTGTTTGCGCCCTGCTCATCAATACTGCCCACTAGCACGGTATCCACCCCCATTGTGGCCCATGCACTATAATCAACATCTTCTGCCGTTTCGGGGTACTGTGGCATGTCATTGGTGGACACCGGATTAAATTTACCGCTGCGCATTAAATCGGCCATCACCACTTCTGAGATTTCACCGGGTAGTGCTCCTTGCCCTTTCCACTTAAAAGGAACAACCCCAATGGGCCGAGCACTGTTCATCCCTTCTGTGATGACTATTTCCAAGGTAGCGAACACCTTAGCACTAAACACCATTGCAATGGCTGCTATCCATAAACCTCGTATTTTCATTTCACTACAGTTCCACTTTTAAGTTGATATCTTTTAGCTGTTCGTACACATCTGGCGCAGTTGACACTGGTAGCTCTTCTGCTCGCCTGACGGCACTCTCGGCGGCGCGACATAAGGCATCATTACCGCCAAGTACACGAATACTGGTGACGAACCCTGTGGTCGCCAACTTTATATTTAGCCGGCACACCTTCCCTTCAAAACTATCGTCATAATAGAGGTTACGCTTAATAGTCTGTTGAATAAGCGCGGTGTACCTCTCTACCTCAGTGAGCACCTGCTTGCGACGTCTAGCTTGCTGCGCCGCCTGCTCCTGTGCTAACTGCTCTTGCATTATTCTTTCCATTTCCGCTTTTTCTTTCGCGTCTTTTTCTTTTTGTAAGGCTTCCGCCTTCTCGCGGGCCTCTCTTTCTTTGCGTTCTTTCTCTTTTTGCGCGGCTAATCGCTCTAATTCTTTTTGCCGCTTCGCTTCTGCCGCTTTTGCTTCCCGTTCTGCCTTCGCACGCTTAGCGGCTAGCGCCTGCTGGCGCTTTTGAGCAGCTGCTTCTTGTGCTTTACGCTGACGCTCTGCTTCTTTGGCACGCGCTTGCGCTTCTGCTTGAGCTTGGGCACGCTTAGTATCTGCAATTTTTTGTGCATCTATAAACGTTGCTTCAATTAACGGTGCATTTGAAGGAAGACTAGGTAAGGGATCTGGCGAAAAACTGACGCTAATTAGCAACAGGGCCGCCACTACCGTGTGCAGCCCTAGGGATTTATAAATGGCAACAGATGATGCTGTCATAAAAGGGTTACCCTACTCCGGCTCTACAGGATCTGTCATTAACCCAACTGAGGGTACACCCGCACTTTGCAATAGCACCATTAATTGAATCACTTCGTTGTACGCAACCTGACCATCTCCCTTCACTACCACTGGCGTGTTTTCATCTTTTTGAAGCTGCGCTTGCACTATTGCTGCGAGTTCGTCTTTGTCGATAGGGGTTTCTTGGTCATCACCAACATTTAAATAATAGCGGCCTTTCACGTCTACCGACGCAATAATGGGGGGATTGTCTTCTTGCTCAATAGGGTTGGCACTTGCTTTAGGAAGATCTACCTTTACCCCTTGTGATATTAATGGTGCGGTCACCATAAAAATAATGAGTAGTACCAACATAACATCGATGTAAGGCACTACGTTTATTTCTGAAACCGGTCTTCTGCGTTTTCTCACGTACATAACAAGTCCTCGCTCGTGTGTGAAGTTAGCTTAGGCTTGTGGTTGTTGTGCTTGCGACGCCATGGCTTGGCGGTGCAATATGGCAGAAAACTCTTCCATGAAATTGCCATAGTTATTCTCTAACTTCTCAACCTGATGGCTAAAGCGGTTGTATGCAATAACAGCAGGAATTGCCGCGAATAAACCAATCGCTGTGGCAATCAAAGCTTCAGCAATACCTGGCGCAACCATTGCCAAGGTGGCTTGTTGCACTTCACCTAGTGCGATAAAGGCATTCATAATTCCCCATACGGTTCCGAAAAGGCCAATATACGGGCTAATGGACCCTGCGGTGGCGAGAAAAGGCAGTCGACTCTCTAATTCTTCTACTTGGCGCGACATGGTAACCCTCATAGCACGATAGGTACCATCAACCACACCATTTGTGCTGGTGTTCGACTTCCTCAAACGGACAAATTCTTTAAAACCCGCACAAAAGATGCTGCCCATGCCAGTCAGGTTGTTTCGCGCAGAAAGTTCTTGATAAAGACGGTTTAAATCTGCTCCTGACCAAAACTTGTCTTCAAACTGGCGCATTTCTTCTCGTGCTCCTGATAACGCTCTACTTCTTTGAAATATAAATGTCCAAGAGGCAATGGATACACTCAATAAAAGCAGCATGACCAGTTGAACGATAAAGCTGGCCTGTAGAAAAAGTCCGATAAAAGTAAGATCAGATGACACGCGAAATTTCCCCTAATAATGTACGTGGTAAACGTCTGGGCTTCATTGAGTCCAGATTAACACAAGCAACGAGCACCTCAGCGGTGACCAATATCGTTTCTTGTTTATTTTTAATGGTTTGTTTAAATGTCATGCTAGCGCCTTTTAATTCTACAACCTGAGAATCAATACTCAACAACTCATTAAACCGAGCAGGCGCATAATTATGCATTTCAACGCGTTTGACGACAAAAGCGACCGATTGTTCCATTAATGTGTCTTGCTCGAAGCCTAAGCTACGTAACCACTCTGTACGGGCTCTCTCCATAAACTTTAAATAATTGGCGTAGTACACAATACCACCTGCATCGGTATCCTCGTAATACACCCTCACCTGATGTCGATGCATAACTATTCCTTTACCGTCAATAAAATTAATCTATAAATACAAATATAACGCACAACCCAACGGCAACTCATCGCTAAATTTCACCGCCACATCCTACTATAAACGCCACTTCAAATCATTTTTTGACGCTCGATTAACATACAAATAACACATTAGATATTCTAATGAATTAAAACAATTTTACTCAATTGTAAGAATTCTGCGCTTACCTATAATACGCAGCATCAGTCGTACAGAGCGTAATGGTGGCAAGCACGGTTACGCTAGAGTTTTTCTCTTGTAAGACATGAGTTCCCTGGATTTATTTCCTTCAACACTTGTTGTTTTCGCCCGCTCAAATGAGCGGGCTTTTTTTTGCTTTCAATCCTTTGTTTTGAATAAAACATGGCAGTGCTTTAACACTGCCATTAGAAAAGGCTTAATTTGAAGGTGTAAAACCAAAATGAAGATAGGCTCGTTGCGATACTATTCGGCCTCTGGGAGTGCGTTGTAAAAACCCCTGTTGAATAAGAAACGGTTCAATGACGTCTTCGATGGTTTCTTTTTCCTCACCGATGGCAGCGGCCAAGTTATCCAACCCTACAGGCCCACCATCAAACTTCTCTATAATGGCAGTTAGCAATTTACGATCCATGTAATCAAAGCCTTCTTTATCCACATCCAGCATATCGAGAGCTTTAGCCGCTATCTCAGCGCCCACCGTGCCATCGGCTTTAATTTCAGCATAATCTCGCACCCGTCGAAGTAAGCGGTTTGCGATACGAGGCGTACCTCTTGAGCGACAGGCGACTTCCTGAGCGCCTTCTTCACTCATGGATAAATTCAAATAACTTGCGCTTCGTGCGACTATGCTGGTGAGATCTTTAACGGAATAAAATTCCAGACGCTGTACTATTCCAAACCTGTCTCTTAGCGGTGATGTTAGAGAGCCAGCACGGGTGGTTGCGCCCACGAGAGTAAACGGAGGTAAATCCAGCTTAATTGACCTAGCCGCAGGCCCTTCGCCAATCATAATATCCAGTTGATAGTCTTCCATGGCGGGATAAAGTATTTCTTCCACCACGGGGCTTAATCGATGAATTTCGTCGATAAAGAGTACGTCGTTACGCTCTAGGTTTGTCAGCAAGGCCGCTAAATCACCTGCCTTTTCAAGTACCGGGCCTGAGGTGGTTTTAATGTTCACGCCCATTTCGTTAGCCACAATATTGGCTAACGTGGTTTTACCCAATCCTGGCGGGCCAAAAATGAGCAGGTGATCTAAGGCATCGTCACGATTGCGTGCCGCTTGAATGAAGATTTCCATTTGCTCACACACATGGGGCTGACCGGTATAATCGTCCAACATTTTTGGCCGAATGGCGCGGTCGATAACTTCATCTTCGCTGCTAGCATCCGGCGTGATAAGTCTGTCGGCTTCTATCATGATTGCTCTGCTTATTTAAATGTAATTTATATGGCCGCTTTGAGGGCTTCACGAATAAGCGCTTCGCTTTCCATGCCTTCGCTATACACGCTGTCGACAAGCTTACTCGCCTGCGCAGGTTTGTAGCCAAGTGCAATAAGCGCGCTTTGTGCTTCTTCACGGGTGTCGTTCACTTCAACAAAGGTATTGGCAGATAACAAATCGCTACTCGGTGGCGGTACTGCAATACTTTGTGCTTTACCAAACTTAGCTAATCTGTCTTTAAGTTCAACCACCAAACGTTCTGCAGTTTTTTTACCTATACCGGGCAAGCTCACTAAGGCTGACACATCTTCGTTTTGTACACTGGCAAGAAATTGCGATGCTGACATACCCGATAATATAGCAAGCCCTAGTTTTGGACCGACACCATTAGCTTTAATCAGTTCGCGAAACAAGCCTCGCTCCATCTTATCGGCGAAACCAAAGAGTAACTGCGCGTCTTCCCGTACCACGAAATGGGTATACACCACCACTTCGTCGCCTACTGCGGGAAGTTGATAGAAGCTGGTCATAGGCATATGAATTTCGTAGCCAACACCGGCTACATCAACAAGAATTTCTGGTGGCTGTTTTTCAGCCAACGTACCGCGAATTCGTCCAATCATGAAAAGTCTCTTTGCTTAGCTTTATAAAAGCGAAAGTTAGGATTGGTTCTAGCAGATTACCGTAGTCGGCCACGTACCGTTTTACGTGCTTGCCCCGCCATATTAATAAGGCTTTGTTCAGTATTGGCATGACACAAGGCAACCGCTAAGGCATCAGCCGCATCGGCTTGTGGCGTACCACTTAAATTCAATAGATGCTTCACCATGTGTTGCACCTGTGTTTTATCGGCACTGCCCTTTCCTACCACAGCTTGCTTTATTTGCCTTGCACTGTATTCAGCCACGGGCAAACTTGCCTGCGTTGCCGCCACTATCGCTGCCCCTCTTGCTTGGCCCAACTTTAAAGCTGAATCGGGGTTTTTCGCCATAAAGACTTGCTCAATTGCAAATTGCGCAGGCGAATACTGTCGAATAATGTCACTAATGCCAGTATAAATATTCGCTAATCGCGCGGGTAATTCTGCCGTACCAACACGAATACAACCGCTGGCTACATACACCAATTTACCTTGCTTTCGCGCAATTAAACCGTAACCGGTAATCCTAGAACCTGGATCTATACCCAGTATAACCATTAAGGCACACTCGGTACAAACAAAGATACCGCTTCTTTATTTGAGGGGGACCACAAACGGGCTAATGCATCTTCTTTGGACACCCATTCATACTGAAGATGTTCAGTAAGCACGAGAGGAAGCGCGCTGTCTATTTGTAATGAGAATACGTGCTCGGTATTAAATACCGTACCTGGAGGATAGCGGTGACGCCAGCGGTTACGTATTTCGTATTTGTTTTGTTTGTTATGGTTATTCAACACAAAGCCGTGAATATTGGCATCGATACCAATTTCTTCTGCCACTTCACGACGCGCCGTTTCAGCGGGAAGCTCCCCTTCTTCCAACGCACCGGTTACCGATTGCCAGAAAGTGGGATCGTCTTTGCGCTGCAGCAATAGCACTCGGTGGTGTTGGTCATACAACACCACCAGCGCTGATTCTGGCTTTTTATAGGCCATAAATTAAGGTTGCTTCTTCACCGTGGCGATAGCTAAGTCTTCAAGCTGCTGCGGATTAGCAGGGCTTGGGGCGGACGTTAGCGGGCACGCTGCCGTGGTGGTTTTAGGGAATGCCATCACATCACGAATAGAGGTTGCCCCGGTCATAAGCATAACCAAGCGATCTAACCCGAATGCAAGCCCTGCGTGTGGTGGCGCACCAAAACGAAGTGCATCCAGTAAGAAACCAAACTTGTTCTTCGCTTCTTCGTCGTCAATACCAAGAATATTGAATACAGCCGACTGCATGTCTTCATTGTGAATACGTACCGAACCACCACCAAGCTCTACTCCATTTAGTACCATGTCGTAAGCATCTGACAATGCATCAACGGGGTTGGCTTTAAGCTCGTCAGGTGTTAATCCACGAGGCGCAGTGAAAGGATGGTGGATAGCATGAAGCTGGCCATCAAACTCTTCAAACATTGGGAAGTCTACAACCCAAAGTGGCTTCCAGTCACCGTCGAGTAAGTCGAAGTCTTCGCCAAGCTTAAGGCGAAGCGCACCCATGGCTTCAGTCACTACGGTATAATTATCTGCGCCGAACAGCAGAATATCACCAGCCTGCGCACCTGTGCGCTGAATAATGGCATCAGTAATATCTTCGCTTAAGAACTTAAGAATAGGCGATTGCAAACCTTCTTGGCCTGGTGCGAGTTCATTGACTTTAATCCAGGCTAAGCCTTTCGCACCATAAATACCCACAAACTTTGTGTATTCATCAATTTGCTTACGTGACAGCGACGCACCGCCTGGGACACGTATAGCCGTTACACGGCCTTTCGGGTCTTTTGCTGGTCCGCTAAACACTTTAAATTCAACGGATTCAAGCAGGTCTGCCACATCGGTTAATTCTAATGGGTTGCGTAAATCAGGCTTATCGCTACCAAAACGTTGCATGGCTTCGGCGTAAGTCATGCGCGGGAAGTCACCTAAATCAACATCAAGCATTTTACTAAACAAATCACGAATCATGCGTTCAGTGATAGACATAACACCGTCTGCATCTAAAAACGTGGTCTCAATATCGATTTGGGTAAACTCTGGCTGACGGTCGGCACGTAAGTCTTCGTCGCGGAAGCACTTAACGATTTGATAGTAACGGTCCATGCCCGACATCATCAGCAGTTGCTTAAACAACTGAGGAGATTGCGGCAGGGCAAAAAACTCGCCTTTATGAGTACGACTAGGAACTAAATAATCCCGCGCACCTTCAGGGGTTGCTTTGGTTAAAATAGGCGTTTCAATATCTAAAAAGCCTTCTTCTTCTAGGAAACGACGAACAGCACCAGTGACTTTGGCACGAAATTGTAAGCGCTGGCTCATTACAGGACGACGAAGATCAAGGTAGCGATAACGAAGACGTTGCTCTTCCGAATTTTCCTGATTCCAATCAAGAGGCAACACATCCGCTTTATTGATGACCTCTAGGCCTGTCCCTAGAATTTCAATTCCGCCCGTGCGCATATCTTTATTCATTTGGCCTTCGGGACGTGCACGAACTTTCCCCGTTAGCTTAACGCAAAATTCACTACGTAGCGTATTGGCAACCGCTAATACATCAGGTAAATCAGGGTCGAACACAACCTGTACAATGCCCTCGCGATCGCGAAGATCTATAAAGATAACGCCACCTAGGTCGCGACGCTTGTTAACCCAGCCACAAAGCGTGACTTCTTGTCCAATGTAAGATGAATCGATATTCCCACAGTAATCTGTGCGCATGGTCCTTGACCCCTGATATTTTTTCTTGCTTAACACTATGGTTAACTGGCTTTGTAGCGCGTTAGAAATGCTCTACAATGGCGCTCAAATTTGCGCGGCGTAACCATCTTGCTCAATGTATTAGTTTAAAGGCCGCATAGTATAAACAAATGCGCCGTAAAGCCCAATGACAAATGTAAACTATCCCACTTCTGGCAATAATGAGGTTTCTGGTATCACGCACAACGCCCATTCCCTCCCTCCCGTTTTTATCGGCTTGCCTATGTGGCAGCATAGCCATTGGCCGCAAACCTGGTTTGCTGGCCTGCCAAAAGCGCAAAGTCAGCTCGTTCAATACGCACAAGAATGTAATACGGTTGAAGGGAATACCACCTTTTACTCGCTTCCTCATGCCGATGCGGTAGAACGCTGGGCTGCTTCTGTACCCGAGCACTTTTCGTTTACCTTTAAATTTAGTCAAAACATCACTCATGTTCATCAATTGAAGCATTGCGAGGAAGACGTTCAAGCGCAGTTAGCTCTGTTGGCTGGGTTAAAAAACAAACTGGGCCTAATGATGGTGCAACTCCCCTCCCAATTTGGCCCTCAAAAGCTCAATGACCTCGAGCGCTTTTTGACAATGCTGCCTGACACTATAAGCGTAGGTGTGGAAGTTAGGCACCTTGATTTTTTTGCCAAGGGTGAAGCAGAAAAGGCATTTAACCAGTTACTAATTAGGAATAATGCGAACCGCATCATGATGGATACCCGGGCACTTTTCACCGGCCCTTGTCACGACACGCTATTAAAAGAGGTGAGAGAAAAGAAACCCCGAGTGCCTGTGAATGTCATCGCAACCGGCGATAAACCAGTTGTGCGCTTTGTCGGCAATAATAACGAGGTAGACAACGAAAGCTGCTTACGACCTTGGGTAACGAAAGTGCATCGGTGGCGTTGCCAAGGGAAAACGCCTTACGTGTTCTGTCATCGTCCAGACAATAAAGACGCCCCTTGGTTGGCGCAGTTATTCATCGATATGTATAACACCGCCTTCCCAACAACGCCTTTACCTAACCTTTCGCTAAAGGTGAACCCCACACAAGATGCCTTGTTTTGATGCTGCGTGGATAGCCGTTAGCGAAAATCCGCCGCATCGAGTTCGTGTTTCTTCATCAGCTTGTGCATGTCAGTTCTATTTCTACCGGCTAACTCAGCGGCACGTGTCACGTTGCCATCAGTCATTTTAAGTAACTTGAATAAATACTGTTGCTCAAACGCGTCTCGGGCTTCAGTCAGTGTAGGCCAACTTTGCTTGGTGGCAGATAACGCCTGCTCAACCAAATGTAGTGGAATAACCGGCGTTTGCGTAAGCGCCACACATTGTTCAACCACATTCACCAGCTGACGCACGTTCCCAGGCCAAGACGATGTGACTAACTGCTGCATCGCATCATCGGAGAATTGGCTGACATTAACCCCATGACGCTGAGCACTTTGTTGAAGCAGTGAACGTGCAAGCAGAGGTATGTCTTCACTGCGCGCTTTAAGAGAAGGCAGCTTTAAATTCACCACGTTTAGTCGGTAATATAAATCTTCCCGAAAAGTACCTTCTTCCATCTCTTTATGTAAATCTTTGTGCGTGGCCGAGATAATACGCACGTCAATATCGACATGTTTACTACTGCCAACTGGCCGGATTTGACGTTCTTGTAAGGCCCGCAATAGCTTCACTTGTAACGTCATTGGCATATCACCAATTTCGTCTAAAAATAAGGTGCCCCCATCGGCCTCTCGGAACAAACCAGGATGGGCTGATACCGCCCCGGTAAATGCCCCTTTGGCATGACCAAATAATTCAGATTCCAGCAAGTTTTCCGGCAGTGCGCCACAGTTAATGGCCACAAAGGGTTTATTGTTTCGGTTGCTCGCTTTGTGTATCGCATTGGCTAATAATTCTTTACCTGTGCCGCTAGCACCGCTTATCAGTACAGACACTTCTCGCTGTGCAATACGATAGGCTTGGTCAAGTACATTCAGCATATCTGGCGAGCGAGTGATGATATCTTTCGCCCAATCCCCAGGCTGAGCCGCTTGTGACTGACTCAACGCTTTTTGCAAAAGCGTACGCAGTTCGTCATGATCAACCGGTTTAGGTAGAAAGCCAAACACACCGCGCTGCGTGGCAGAAACAGCATCGGCAATGGTGCCGTGGGCTGTCATCAAAATAACCGGTATATCTTTTCTGATGCCCATGATTTCTTCAAATAAACTAAGGCCGTCTAACCCAGGCATACGAAGGTCGCTGAGTACCACGTCATAACTGTCGTTTTGTAATTTTTTAAGTGCACTTTGCCCGTCTTCAACAGCGGTCACTTGATAACCTTCTCCTTCAAGGCGAATGGTTAATAGACGCAAAAGGCTTTTATCATCATCTACTAGCAGTAGCTGTGGCTTGTCGACATTGGGCTCATTCACTGTTGATTACTCCTGCTCTTGTCCATCAATGTTGCTTCTATTTGTAATAATTCTTCTAATTTACGCTGCTGTGCGTCTAGTTCTTTTTGTAATGATTTTAATGCCAGCGCATTGTGCGCATTTTCTTTACTCAATACGCTCATGGCCGATTCTAGTTCCATCTGCTGTTTATTCGGTTTAACAGCAATGGTTAACAGTAAGGTTTTAGACAGCTCAGTAAATTGATCGGTAATATCGTCTAACGCTAGCTGGGCACGCAGTTTATCCTGATACGGTGTATCTGTCGGTAAGGTGAGAAAAAACTGACGCAGTTTGTCTTCCTCGGTTTTCCCTAATTGGGCGATGGCTTCTTTTCGTTCACTCCACGGCGTACTGTCAGCATCTAACCACAAATTCACCCAAAACCTGACATCGCAATTCGCAGGGAAACCTTCTGGCGCATGGGTAAACCAGCAAACGTTGTGCTCAACAACTTGCGGCTGAGTCGGGGGTGTTTCTTGCGGCGTCACCTCAGCCGTTTTAGATTCTGACAGGACACTACACGCTGACGTCAACGCAATCGCCAGCATCAATACTATTATTCTCATTTTATTTTTCCTGTTGCGGAATTGTCACTCTAAAGCATACATCGGCATAGTCTACATCAACTACCTTAACATCGCCGTGCATTAAGCGCGCACAATCGGCAACTATCGACAACCCTAGTCCTGTTCCAATAACATTGTCGTTTCTAGGCTCCGCACCTCGTGTGAAAGGCTCAAAGAGGGTAGCCACCGAGGACTGAGGAATTTTTTTGCCTCGGTTGGCAACGTCTAATACAGTGAACTTGCCCGCTTGATAAATATGTACGTTGATGGGTCTACCCAATGCACCATGTGCCACAGCATTGGACACCAAATTATCAAGAATTCGGCGAAATAATTCTTCATCAATCCATGCGCTATCTACATCAACATTCACGATGACTTCACGTTCTTGCAATGCCAGTGCATAGTCTTCCAAACAGGCATCCACCAGCTTTTTAGGTTGCGTTTGCACGTGTTTGGGTTGCGCTTGTTGCAATAGTAAGTTGTAGTCTAATAGCTTTTCCACCAAGGTATTCAGGCGTTGCGTACTGCCGGTAAGTAATGAAAGCACTTCCTGCTGAGCATTATTTAATTCACCCACCACATTTTCAGACAATAAACTACACCCCTCTTTAATACTGGCCAGTGGCGTCTTCAGCTCATGGGCTGCATGGCGCAGTAATGCGGTTCTGATGTGTTCTAGCTGCTGAAGCCTGTCGTGCAACCAGTGAAGATCTTTTTCAACGTCAATCAGCTCTCTGGGGGCGTGGCGCGATAATGGGGGCAAGTCCCCTTTTTGGTGAGCCACAATACGAATAATTTGCTTTAATTTATTGACTGGATTAACAATAAGTTGGCTGCCAAGCAAAATTAGCAGCAAAGACACACTCACCAGCATGGCTGTTGACCACGCTTGCTTCGCTTGCATGGCGTTTAAATCGTCTTGCTGAACTTTAACGCGGTTTGCAATGGCATTTTCAACTTCCCCTCGTAGCGCAGTAACGCTACTGGACACCGACGCTAAATAGGCATTTAGTAAGAGTTGATCTTCTATATTTCGATAGTCTGACAGCTGAGACAATTGTTCGAAGAGCGGGTCACAAGTGGCTGGAACCGACAGTGCTTGGCATAAATTATCAGCCGCCACTGCAAATTGGTCGAGGGCGTTATCAGACAGCGCAGCGACTTTTTCATTTCTAATCACCGTAAATTGACGAATACTACGCTCTAGTGCCGTCACCGCACCATCCAAACGCTGCATATCGCCGACCACGTCTACCACATAACGGGTTTCTAACGTGGTCATTTTCCCCACTTTCGCTAGATCACTTTGACTTTGCCAAAGCAATGCAATGAGTGGAATAAGTGCCAGTACAAAGCTGCCTAACGTAAGTTGGCGTAGCGAACCGAATTGAACCAGACGTTCGCCAAACGAGAATTTGTCGATCAGAACCTTATCCTTTCTAAATTATTACCTTACCGATAAAATGTGTCGGGAAGGTCATCTGCCCTACGGGACTAATCCCCCGCTTTGTTAGGAGCGGTACTGCCTGGGGTGAGTTTACTTTTTGCCAACTCAGTTTCCGTTAATTTGCCATCTTCGTTGTCGTCAATTAATCCGAAGTTACGCAAAAGCTCAGTATGGCGTACCGCTTCTTTCAGTGATATGACACCGTCTTTATTAACGTCTAATTGCTGCATTAACCGTTGTGCGGCGGTGGCGTTTGCCTCTGCCACCATAATCCCTTGAAGGGCTGCTATGGTAAGTAACAATAAAAATACTTTCTCTCGCCGTTTCATCATGAATCCTCCGCATTGCTGCATATCTATAAATCCCTTATTGCGCTCTTCTTTTTACTCAACCCCTGGCGCGTCACTCATTATTAGCATAGCTAATTTCGAGCCAATGCAAAATAAACCATAAATAATAACAACTTAAAGCCTACCTTTCCGTTTAACGCTTAACACAATGTCTCTTATTGGTAACACTTTTACCCATAGTTGTGTAAATCGGGAGAGCGTGAAAAACAAACACTATTGTTTATTCACCAAAGCGGCAACATCAAATGCGGCGGGCATTTCAAGTAAAGTAGAAAGGGGGACAGGTTTACTGAACATATAACCTTGAATTTGATCACACCCGTGTTCGGTGAGATATTGCCACTGGAACGGACCTTCAATGCCCTCTGCACATACACTCAAAGATAGCCGTTTAGCTAAATCTATAATTGCCCCCGTCACCAGTTGGCTGCGCTCAGAGGTTTCCAATTCCCGGATAAATTGCTTGTCTATTTTTAATGTATCTATACTTATTTGCGTAAGATAACTTAACGACGAATAGCCGGTTCCAAAGTCGTCCAACGCAATCGCACAGCCCATATTACTCATCCGTTTAAAAAACTTATTGGATAACGCAAAGTTTTCTAGATAGGCCGACTCTGTCACTTCAAATTCTACGTATTCGGGATTCACCTGATACGATTGGAACACCGTATAAATATTATCGAATAGATGGCTATTGCGTAAATCATGCCCTGATAAATTAATGGACACCCGAAACCGCTTATTTAGCCACTGCCGTAAACGGGGTAAATCTTCACTAACACGCTCTATTACCCATTGCGTTATGGCACTTATCTTTCCGCCTTGTTCAGCAATTGGAATAAATTCACTCGGCATTACCATACCGAATTCTGGGTGTTCCCAACGTAGCAAGGCTTCTAAGCCCACTATCTCAGCGTGCTTATTAACCTTAACTTGGTAGTACACCTCAAACTCGTTTTGGCTTAGGCTTTGCTCAATGGCGTTTGCTAAATGTAACTTCCGCTTATGGGAAGCCACCATATCCAGGGTAAATACGGTAAAACTGCCCCGCCCTTTTGCCTTTGAACGGTACATTGCTAGGTCAGCATTACTCATTAACTCACTTAAGTTGTAGTGCGCATCTGCTGCTTTGGCGATACCAACACTAACCCCCACCGTCAGCGACAAGCCTCTTAGGTTGAAAGGTTGTTCAAATGCAGCAATAAGACGAGAGGCTAAACTTTCAATACTGGCATCTCTCACATCGCGGTCAGGTAAAATAAGAAACTCATCGCCGCCTAAACGCGCCACAAGATCCCCTTCGCGAACCAGGTCGCTCACCCTATCTGCCACTTCAATAAGAATTAAATCGCCGGTTTCATGACCTAATGAATCGTTAATGCCTTTAAAGCCATCTAAATCAAAAAACAGCAAGGCTAAATCATCATTGTTACGCTTTGCTCTGGCTAACTCTAGTTTAAGGTTATCAAGTACAAACTGGCGATTGGGTAAGCCGGTTAAACTGTCATAATTCGCTAATCGAGACATTTCGTCTTGCTGTTCAATTAATATTTGTTTTTGTTCATGATTAATAAGTAGCTCTACTTCAATCATTTCAAGCAAGCGGTTAATGCTGTCGCCAAGGGCTCCCACTTCGTTGTTGTCCACTAGGTGGTTTCTAAGCGCATAGTCTTTTGTTTCGATGACCGAGTGCGTAAACGACGTTAAATTCGTCAGCGGCTTTAATAAACGGTGTATCCAATACAAACTGCAAAGTACGCAAAACAACCAAAATGCAAAAACAAGCGGAAAGATTTGCCAAAGTAATGAGGAAATACCGCTAGACACCGACGATTTGGTATCAAAAAATAAAACCAGATACCCATCGGGGTATATGTCTTTCCCAATCGTATGCCTTACCGCAATTGCATGCTGATCGTACGAACTGCCCTCTGGTAAGGCCTGAACGTCAGCCTGTTGAAAGAATGGCTCGATAAGCCGTTGGCCTACTCGCCCAGCTTGTTCTTTTATGAGTGTAGCGTCGCTGTTATAAATACGGGCCCCAATAAAATGGTCATTGGTGCTGAACAGTGAAACAATTGTTTGGGTAAATTCTTCAGGCAGGTTTACATCTGTCATATGGGGCTGAATCATCGTCGCCACCGCTTCACTATAAGTGCTGGCATGCTCTTTCGCTGACGCCACATAGGTGATTTTGTGCTCGCTGACTGCCAACCACAGAACTAATAACGCCATTAAAGACAACGACACTGTGATGATAATACCCACAGGCCCTTTGATAGACTTAAACACTTAAACGTCCTCATCTTTCTGCCCGTTTAACGTGTTTTGGGTCAGAAAAGCTACTGCAACTTAAAAAATACCAACTATTGACTAATTGACAAGTAAAATAAAGCCGACGTTTATAGCATATTTTAAATTAAAAGGTGAATGTTTAGCCGTTTCATCGCAAGTTTGGGTTGATATTCGTCAACCCAATAAGGAGGGAGTCGGGTTATTCGTATTTATACTTACACTTCACCATCGGTAACCGCCAATTTGGTTTTAATAAATTGACTATGGGGTATGTGAAGCAAATCTGCAATGCGACGAATAGTATGTTCTTCAATAGGCGCAATCGCGTTGTCTGCATAGGCGACTTCCCACAAACTTTTTAATATGGTGTGTTTTTGCTGATTGTCGCAATGCGTATTAATGACTTGGGTAAATTGCACCAGGTCTACCGCTTCCTCAGCAGAAGCCTGCCCTTCTTTCGCTAAGGTCGCCAGGGCTTCTTGGGAAAGGGAAAATTGCCTATAAAGCTGTTTCTTATAAGCTTCTAACTCAGCCTCTTCGATGTTTGTATCTGCGCGTATAATCTCACTTAATAGTGAAGCGGTAGCAAGTTCCACGGTAAGCTCAGGTTCTTGTGTGGACGCATGAGACTCAAATAATTGCAGTAACGAACGCAACATAACGGTTTACTCCTAACTTTACTCAATTCGTTTTCACTACATATCACAACTTTGAATAAATACGCCGCGTATGCGCTCAAAAGTAGAGATACATCGTTCAGTTAGTAACGTTTGTCTTTAGTAAACAGATTATTTTGCTGCCACCTTCTTCAAAGAGAATGTCATGACATAAGCTTTTTATCAGCGCTAACCCACGTCCAAACGTCGCTTCTTCACTGGGTTGAGGAGAAGCCTGGTATTCAAAGCCTTCACCGCTGTCTTTAACCGACACTTTAATGAGGTTGTCTGTAGGTAATGCTGTGATGTTAATATTAATAAAACCATGCTCAAGCGCAGCTAAACGTAACTCCCGCTCAGCATAGTAGTGAGCAAACCCTTCTGTTGAATGTTTAATTGATGAATCCATTTTTAGAATGCCATGTTCCAACGCATTGCTAAACATTTCAGAAATAACCGTAAATAAGGTTGAACGCACCAACTGGATTCCACTGCATTGAGATGCGACTTGCAACACCCGCTGTAATACTCCTTCCAGCTTTAAATGCTGATGTGTCAACGCTATATCAATAGAGGCCGGAATATCTAATTCAACAGGGGCGCATTTGTGTAACGCCAACGGCTGGCTTTTAAACACCACAACAGTAACATCGTCATCGAAAACATGATGATTATTGTAGGATTTCGCATGTTGATAAAGCCCATTGGCAGTGACCACCGCGCTATTAAGGCACCACTGCCGAATCCCCTCTTCTCCTAACATTTCTTTTTTATCGTTGGTGACTTCCATCAAACCATCGGTATAGCAAACGAGTTGGTCGCCATGGCGCATGGTTAACGTGTCGCTATCACTATTGAATTCTTGGCTTTCAAGAATACCCAATGCCATATGCTTGGCGTTTAAACGGCGGACGTCTCCATTTTCGGAGACCAACAACATTTCTGGCATCCCTCCCTGCCACAACGTAAGGCGCTTGCCGTCTGCACCAATTTCACCAATCACTGCCGCCATAAACATATCGGCAGGTAAAAAGCGTAAAAGCACATTGTTTAATTCTAACGCGAGTTCACTCACCGCGAGACCTTTCGCGGTCATTTCCTGAAAGGCGCGGGTGACGGGGAGTGCGCCAATGGCAGAGGCAAGGCCATGGCCGGTAAAATCTCCCACGAGAAAATAGAGTCCGCCACTTGGGCTGGGCTTACAAATAAACACATCACCATTAAAGGTTTCAGCAGGCGCTAGGTGATGATCAAAATAGGTGAGGATCTCGTCTTCATTAACAATGGCGTGGCTGAAGATGTGCTCAACAATGGCATGTTCGCGAGCCACCCTTTGTTGGTAGAAACGTAACGCTTTGTTTTGCTCTTCTATTCGAGCGCTTAACGCCCAAATTTTCTCATGGGCTTTAATTTTCGCGGTTAGAATATGTTTGTCAAACGGCTTGGTGGCAAAGTCGTTGCCGCCAACTTCGAGGCATCTGACTAAGCTTTCTTTATCGTCTAATGCTGTAATGAATAATATTGGAAGATAGCGGTTTTTAACATGCTCTCTTATTTTTGGCGCCACCTCAAACCCGGTTAAGCCCGGCATAATGACATCCAACAAGACTAAGTCGGGAGGTTGTTGGACGATGATATCTAGCGCGGCCTCTCCGCTTTCAGCTTCAATGCAATCGGTAAATCCGGCCTCACGCAACATGCACAATAACAGTGTACGATTAATTTGCTCATCATCAACAATCAGTATTTTCATGCTATTACGTCAATTAAAATTCGCGGCATTAATAAACTGTCGCCCATTATCGTAGCGTAAACTTTTTATCAAATCGGGAAATTTGCAAAATACGCGCAACAGGTGGTCTAGCGTTTACAATGCTGTAGGTGAGATCTTTCCCTGTCAGCGCCTTTTGCATATTTAACAGCATTCCGAGGGCAGAGCTATCCATGTATTCTGTTTTCGCTAAATCTACCGAGATATGGTTAATACCGCTAGGCAAGTCTTTATATGCTGCACGAAACGCCTCGACTTTACTGAAATCGAACTTTTCCCCTATATCCACTATGAGGGTTTGATTGTCGCCACTGACGCGAGTATTCACATCCATAATGCCTCCATTATTCGCAAGTGCGGTTGGTGCGCAAATTTTCCAATAACGGTCATCTAAAAAAGAGTTTCTGATAAGAAAGTAAGCGCTTATTTGCTATCATTCATAGTAGCTTAGTTTAAAACCTATGCCAGCGATGTGTTTTTATCAATTGGTCTAACGCTAGACAGCACATCATTGGCTATAAAAGGGGTCATGAGCACTTTTAAGGAGGTGATATGCAAGATTGGCAAGACGCACTTTTGGTGTACAGCACAGAAAGTGGAAAAATAAAAAACTCGCCTAAAGAAGAAACGCGTTCTGTTTCTTCAGATGGTATTGTACGCATTCATAGAGAGACAAAAGGTCGGAAAGGAAAAGGCGTATCTCTTATTAAAGGACTAGACTTAGCCCCAGACGAGTTAAAAAAACTCGGTACAGAGCTTAAGAAAAAGTGCGGATGTGGTGGCGCTGTCAAGGACGGCGTTATCGAAGTACAAACCGACGATCGAGAAAAACTAAAAGGCTTGCTGCAAGCAAAAGGCTTTAGCGCTAAAATCGCTGGAGGTTAACAATAAACCTTCAATTTCCTTAATAAATAACAAAAAGAGTCTGGAATGGAAAAGCTGTCAATTTCTGATTTACACATTATTCTCGTTGAGCCCTCGGATACTCAACGTAAAATTATCACTACTTTATTGCTTAAAGAGAAAGTAAAGGAAATTGACCCCGTCAGTACCCTTTCAGAGGCAATGTCAGCAGTGAAAGCCCATGGCGCGGATTTAATAGTAAGTGCCATGTACTTTGAAGATGGCACCGCCATAGACTTATTGAAATTTATTAAGGAAAACGACGAGTTTAAAACGATTCCTTTTATGTTGGTATCAAGTGAAAACCGAATCAGCAAATTGGAAGAGTTTAAGCAAGCCGGTGTTGCCGCTATTCTTCCCAAGCCCTTCGAGCCTCTGCACTTATCTCGCGCCCTTAACGCCAGCTTAGATCTTATCAATCACGATGAGCTAGAACTTGAGCTGTTTGATATTCATGATGTACGTGTGCTTCTGGTAGACGACAGTAAACTAGCACGTAACCATATTCGTCGCGTACTAGAAGGGATGGGTTTACAGCGCATTAAGGAAGCCGAAAACGGGGCCATGGCACTTACCTTTATTAAAGATGAGGCCTTCGACTTAGTGGTAACCGACTACAACATGCCGGAAATGGATGGCAGAGAGTTGTCAGAGTTTATTCGCTTTAACCCAGAAACCACCCACATTCCTATCATTATGGTGACGTCGGAGTCAGCGGACAGCGCCCACATGGCCAACATCCAGCAGACGGGCGTTAATGCCTTATGTGACAAACCCTTCGAGCCTACAGAAGTACGCCAGATGTTAGCAGCGCTGTTAGGCAACGAATAATCTGCTTCGCGCTGGTCAGATAGCGCGCTCGTCTATCTTGTTATGCGCACTGAATCAAGAGGTAAGTACAATTTCTCTTTTCACCATTGTAATAAATGGTTGACAGAGCGCACGTGCAAGCATAAAGTTTGAGGCATGAAACAGAATAATATGTATGCAGTAGCTTTCTTTTTTGCGTTTATGCTCTTTAAATAGGGAGGCGCAGCTACATGCATAAAAACCTCCCTCAACGGGAGGTTTTTTTTTAGCTTTTATCAACAAGTGGAAAACTATGTCAAAGAACGCTTTAGACGCCGTAAGAGAACGGATAACCGCCTTAGACAGCGAACTTCTTACGCTACTGGCTGAACGTCGAACCCTCACTAACGAAGTTGCTGAGACCAAAATTAAGCATCACATTCCTGTACGCGATCAAAAGCGTGAAGAACAGCTGCTTGTTCGCCTGATAAAAGAAGGTAAGGATGTAGGCCTAGATCCCCACTACGTGACCCAGATTTTCCATGTCATCATTGAAGATTCTGTACTTAATCAGCAAGCCATGTTGGCCGAGCGCGCTAACCCTGGCAGTACGCTGCCATTGAATCGCGTAGCATTCTTAGGTGATAAAGGCTCTTATTCCTATTTAGCCACACAGAAGTATTTTTCACGTCGCCCGGGCGAGCTATTGGAAATAGGCTGCCAAAGCTTTAGCGAAATAATTCAAAAAGTAGAAAATGCAGAAGCCGATTACGCGGTATTGCCCATTGAAAATACAACCTCGGGGAGTATTAATGAAGTTTACGACCAGCTTCAGCATACCCAACTTAGCATTATTGGGGAGCTTACCCACCCTATTCGTCATACCCTGTTGGTAGGAGCTGACACAAGCATAGACAAAATTAAAACCTTGTACGCTCACCCTCAGGTATTTACTCAGTGCAGCCACTTTCTTGCAGAGCTTGGCAATGTGGAAGTAAAAACCATGGATAGCACCTCTTCGGCCATGCTTACTGTCAGCGAAATGAAGCGTGATGACGTAGCGGCAATTGGGAGTGAAGCCGGTGGTAACCTTTATGGGCTTACGGCAATAAAAAGCAACTTGGCCAATCAAAAAGAAAACCACAGCCGCTTTATTGTTGTCGCACGTCAGCCTGTTGTTGTGCCGCTTCAAGTTCCGGCTAAAACAACCTTGGTCATGTCGACAATACAAAAACCCGGGGCGTTAGTCGAAGCCCTGTTAGTCCTGCGCGACAATAGCATTAACATGACTAAGCTTGAATCTCGCCCAATTCCCGGCAACCCATGGGAAGAAATGTTTTACATTGATGTAGAAGGCAATGTAGAAGATGGACCTGTGCAAAATGCCATAGATGCATTGCGCCCTATTACTCGCTATATCAAAGTCCTCGGGTGCTACCCAAGTGAAGAAATCAGTCCCACCAAAGTGGCGGCGGCCAGCGCCCTAGCGGAATAATTCACGGCGTTCTCACGCATAAAAAAGCGACCAATAGGTCGCTTTTTTATTAGACTGTCGTTGCCTTAAAACAACACTACGTTTTATTGCGAAGTAGCTGTCCATCATCGGCTTTCAATAGCAACTGTTTGCTATCCACTAAACAGGTTTTTGCGTACTCACCGAACCATTGCCCAATGTCGGAAAATTGAGCAATAAAGGCGTCTTTGTCACCCTGTTCAAGCAAGGTCAAAGCCAGGCCAAATCTGTCATAAAAACGGCGCAACAAGGCAAAGTTATCTGGATTATTAAAGATAATATCAGCGTAAAGCGCGGGAGCTTGTGCAAACAATCGCCCCACCATTGCCAATTCAAGCCGGTAGATGGGAGAGCTAAACATAGTGAGGCTTTCAAGATCCGGGTTTTCACCCTTTAAATGCGCTCCATACACAAAGGTATTAAAGTGACGCATGACTTGAATATAGGCCATGGCTTTATCATGCTCTTGCGACGTACTTTGATGAATAGTGGCGCCCCAAATACGCATTTGATCAATTAACCAGCGATAGCGTTGCTGTTGACGGCCATCACAGACCACCACAACTTGCTTAATCATTCCCGGTGCATCTGGGCCAAACATAGGATGTAATCCAACCACGGGGCCTTGGTGAGCTTCTAACATGGCCTTAAGTGGCTTATCTTTGATACTAGTAATGTCCGCGAGGATACAATCCTCTGGCAGCATGGTAAGTTGCGCAATGACGTGCTCAGTCACATTGATAGGCACGGCAACAATGACTAATGCTGCCTGACTTAAGGTTTGCTGGGCATCGCCTGATTGCCAGTCTTCTTGTTCCACAACGGTAACCTGATAGCCACTGCGTTCGAATAAACCCACGAATACCTTACCCAAAGCACCAGCACCACCAATGACAACAACCTGCCCTAAAGACGGGTTAACACAGCGATATCGATTGTTTTGAGTATGATATGACTCACGCATGATTCTGCGTAGTAAATCTTCGGTGAGGTCGGGCGATACACCTTGTGCTTCTGCTTGCGCACGGCGAGACGTAATGAGGGCTTTTTCTCTTTCAGGCACATAAACTGGCATACCAGCTTCGGCTTTTATTTGTCCGACTTGCGTTGTTAGCGCACTGCGCTTTGCTAAAAGCTCGACGAGCTGTGAATCCAGCTCGTCAATTCCTTCACGCAGCGTGTTCAATTGCTGCGAAAAATCTGCCATTACCTGTCATCCTTCAAATCAAAAATGCACGGCTGCCTTATTAGGCCACGTCTGTGCGTTTATTTTGACGTAAGGGTAACACAGTTATTAATTTATCTCTGGTTTGGCTTATTAATGTTTCTGTGGTTTCCCAGTCAATACAACCGTCGGTAATAGAAACACCAAACTCCAGCTCTTCCGGCTTTTTACCGTCAGCCTTTTGGTTGCCAGCCTTAAGGTGGCTTTCTAACATAACGCCGATGATAGATTGGTTACCTTCTAAGATCTGATTCACTACGTTTTGCGCCACGAGCGGCTGTCGACGATAGTCTTTTGATGAATTAGCATGGCTACAATCAACCACTAAACCGGCCGTTAGCCCTGCTTCTTGTAATTCTAACTCGCACTCAGACACGCACACAGAATCATAGTTTGGCTGTTTGCCACCACGCAGGATAATGTGCCCATCTGGGTTACCACTGGTTGCAATCACACTCACTTGACCTTGCTTGTTGATACCCATGAAACGGTGACCTGATGCCGCCGATTTAAGTGCATTTATTGCGATGTCTAAGCTACCGTCTGTCCCATTTTTGAAACCCACAGGCATAGAAAGGCCACTGGCCATTTCACGGTGAGTTTGCGACTCAGAGGTACGTGCACCTATCGCAGACCAGCTGAATAACTCAGCCAAGTATTGCGGGCTAATTGGGTCTAATGCTTCAGTAGCAACAGGCAGTTCTAATTCAGCTAACCAAATCAGTAATTCACGGGCTTTACGCAAGCCGGTTTCGATATCAAATGAGCCATCAATATGTGGGTCGTTAATCAATCCTTTCCAGCCCGTGGTGGTTCTTGGCTTTTCGAAGTAAACACGCATAACAATAAATAGCGTGTCTTTGCATGACTCGTGCAGCTCTTTCAATTTAAGCGCATAGGCTTTGGCCGCTTCAATATCGTGAATTGAGCACGGGCCGCATACCACAAGCATGCGGTGGTCACGGCGGTGAATAATGTCAGAAACAATTTTGCGCGACTCAGAAATAGCGGCTAACGCTTTATCCGAAACCGGTAACTCTGCGCTAAGCGCTTCGGGGGTTATCAACACGTCTTCGGCACTAACGTGGATATTATTTACAGTGTCCTTAATCATGGGGCTCTCTTAACTACTAAAACAAGAAAAATGTAAACGTTAAAAGAGGGCGTACTTTAGTGTAAACTTAATTGTACAAGAAGGCGCTTCTATATTTCTTTAACGTCATTGACTTTTTAACAACTTACGATTAATAGCGCAAGCTTTTGCACATAATACTTTAATCTAGGATAGATTCGTAGCGAAAGCGCATGAAAATAAGGCATGCAAGACACTCGCCTGCGCACTTTTTAATCACTTGTGAGCATTTTGCCGCCGTGGATTTATCCTAAGGCCGCTAAGCATACGCCAAAGCGCCAGCCCCTTTTAATTGAATAAAATAAATAGTATTGATTTTTAAATCCTATCAAAGTGTTGCAAGATACGCCCAAACATTGATAGTAGAAGTGAAAAAAATATGCATGCTCTTTCCCAACTCACCTTTGAAGGTAACGTTGCCATACTCACCCTGACGGCAGGTGAAAACCGTCACAACCCAGCCTTTGCGCAACATTTATTAGCGCGCCTTGAAGACATACTCGCCAATGAGGTCTGTAGCGCGCTAGTGCTTACGTCGGACGATGAAAAATACTTCAGTTTGGGCATAGATACAGACTGGTTAATGCCCGCTATGCAGCATAAGCAATTCGACGATATTAAAGACTTTATGCACACTATGGATGAGGTGTTTAAAACCTTGTTGCTTTACCCTATTCCGGTGATTGCTGCTATTAACGGTCATGCCTTTGGCAATGGTGCCATTCTCGCTTGTGCCTGCGATTTTCGTTTTATGCGCGCAGATAAAGGGTTTTTCTGCTTTCCTGAGGTAGATTTATCTATTCCGTTTTTACCCGGCATGATCGAATTCGTTAAAAAGGCTATGCCTTACTATCGCTTCAACGAGATGAAGTTATCGGGGCGACGGGTTTCTGGTACTGAACTGGAGCAGGATCATGTGATTGAACGTGCGTTCGACTCACAAGAAACCTTAATGGAAGGTGCAATTAACTACGCAAAAACCTTCGATAAAAAACGCAGCATATTTGGCGAGCATAAAAAAAGGTTACACAAGTCAATGATTGACACAATCGATAATGAAAATGGTCACTTTATTGATAACTTAGTGTTGATGGTATAGCAAAAAGCGCCAAGTAAGACCGCCCATAGGCGATGCAATTAAAGCAATCATGCTTTGGCCAATTGAGCACTTCGAAAAAATTCACCATTTACATGGTGCAATTCTTCATTCTATCTTTTTTGCATTGTCTATTGTTCCCACGGGCGAACGTTATTGTCATTTTACACAACAGCAGAATAACTATTCTGCATAACAGATGAAATTTTCAACTGTTTAAGAGGCGCGTTTATGGCACTTTTTCGCTAGGCGCTGCGTTGCGTTTTTTAAAAAGATTAACACGCCAGCCCCAATGCTCAGAGCCAACTCGCAACAAAACAGTGACCAAGATGGAACCGACAATACACCAAACGTAGGGAATATCTAACGAGAATAGCGCCGCATAAGTAAGCCCACCCGCTAAACACGCCGAGGCATACACATCGCCCTGCATAACTAAGGGAATTTCTCTGCACACAACATCTCGCATGAGTCCTCCGAATATACCCGTCGTCATTCCCATGGTAATAGCGACAATCATACCGCTTCCATTGATTAAGGCTTTCTCTATGCCCATGATGTTAAAAATGGCGAGCCCCACGGCATCAACAAAGATGAAATAGTAATTCGATAGCGGTGGCATATAGCGGATAAACAAAATGGTACCGATAATGGCAGAATAGGTGGAAAGGAGATAATCAGGGCTACTGATCCAAAAGATAGGTTCACCTAAAAGCACGTCTCTCACCGTGCCCCCGCCCAGTGCTGTCATTGCCGCCACAACCACGACACCAAACCCATTGATCTTTTTTTCGTGCCCAAGCAGGGTGCCTGAAACGGCAAAAAATGCCACCCCTAACACGCCAAGAAAGTGAAAGTATTCTGTTGTCATTCCGTTGCGCTCCCGACGTTCATATCTTTTATTCTTAATTAGCGGGGGAATAGATCGGATTAACAGGCACAAAAAAACCCGCTTAAAGCGGGTTTTTTCGAAGTTAACAATAACGCAAGGATTAGTAATCTTAGTTAAGCTTCTCTTTGATACGTGCAGATTTACCTGAACGCTCACGTAGATAGTAAAGCTTAGCACGACGAACCGCACCGCGACGTTTAACTTCGATTGAAGAAACTGCCGGGCTGTGTGTTTGGAACACACGCTCAACGCCTTCGCCGCTAGAAATTTTACGTACGGTAAAAGACGAGTGCAGACCACGGTTACGCTTAGCGATAACAACACCTTCATAAGCCTGAAGACGCTCTTTGTCACCTTCGGTAACGCGAACTTTAACAACTACTGTGTCACCTGGACCAAACTCAGGTACATCAGTTTTAAGCTGTGCTTGCTCAATTTTCTTGATGATATCTTGACTGACTTTGCTCATCATATCCTCTCGTCCTAGTTAACTGTCATCTTGCCGCAACAGTGCTTGATAGTGATCAAGCAAACGTTGTTGCTCCTCAGTCAGAGCTAGGTGATTTAACAAATCAGGGCGACGCTGCAAGGTTCTACCTAAAGACTGCATCAATCGCCACTGCCTAATTTTTTCATGATCACCACTTAACAACACCTCGGGCACCTTTTGACCATCAAGTATTTCGGGCCGCGTATAATGCGGGCAATCCAAAAGACCGTCAGTGAAGGAATCTTCTACTGCTGAGGCTTTATGCCCCAACACGCCAGGAACTAACCGTGCAACTGCGTCCATTAAGACCATTGCAGGCAATTCACCGCCGCTTAACACGTAATCACCAATAGAAATTTCTTCATCTACATGGCGTTCGATCACACGTTCGTCGATACCTTCATATCGACCACATATTAAAATAGTGCGGTCGATATTAGCCAAGCGCTGCGCGCCAGCTTGATCAAGGGGTTTCCCTTGGGGTGATAAGTAGATCACCTTGCTATTTTCGCCACCCACTTTCTTGGCGGCTTGTATTGCGTCGGTAAGCGGTTTTACCATCATCAACATGCCGGGGCCGCCTCCGTAGGGGCGATCGTCTACTGTTCGATGGCGGTCATGGGTAAAGTCACGGGGGTTAAAGGTATCAACCGATAAAGTTCCAGACTTAACTGCTCGTCCAATCACACCCTGTTGGGTGAAAGGGGCAAACATATCTGGAAACAGGCTAACAACACCAAACCACTTTTCCGGCGTCACTTAAAACCCCGGATCCCAGTCAACTTTAATGACCTTCGCTTCCTTATCTACCTCTTGTACAACTTCATCGAATACAAAAGGTAAAAGTCTTTCTTTTTGACCAAAAGCATCGCCCACATTTGCTTTAACGTGAATCACGTCATTCGCACCTGTATTAAACACTTCTTTCACCACACCTAAGTCGTAACCTTGCGTTGTTACCACTTGCATGCCGGTGAGCTCACGCCAATAAACCCCTTCGTCACCTAAATCAGGCAGCTGTGAAGCATTTATGTTGATATCCAAGTTTTTGATACGTTCTGCATCATCTCGGCTATCAACGCCCACAATTTTTGCAACGAGGCTTTTACCGTGCGGTCGCCATTGGTCAATTTGGTATTCTTTTTCTTCACCAAGAAACCATGGTAAGTACTCAAAAATACCTGCTGGTGTTTCTGTATAGCTGTTGATTTTGACCCAACCTTTAACACCGTAAGGTGCGCCAATTTTGCCAACAATCACTTTGTCAGACGCTAGACTCATCTATACTCACCAGTTAAAACAGCTTACGCTGCAGATTTTTTAGCTTCTTTTACCAAGCTAGAAACGCGCTCTGATAAGCTCGCGCCTACGCCAACCCAGTATTCAACGCGCTCAAGATCGATGCGAAGACGTTCCGCTTGACCTTGTGCAGTTGGGTTGAAGAAACCGATGTTTTCAATGAAACGACCGTTTCTTGCACGACGGCTATCAGCCACCACTAGTTGATAAAATGGACGCTTTTTCGCGCCACCACGCTGTAAACGAATAGTAACCATAAATGCCTCAAACTCGTTGTAGCGTTACCGTTAACTTAAGCCTTCGATTAACGTCTAAAAATTAGACGCCAATTGGAAGGCCGCCGAATTATACGGATATAGCGGGTGAATGCAAGTGTAAATGCAATATTGAAGGGGATTTAGTGAACAAACACCCGCTTGGAGCACAATGCTCCACGTGAATGCAGTAACCTATTGTTATTTTATTGAATTCCGTATTCGCCTAAACGATAAAGCAATACCGCCGTTTTGTGCATATTTTGCGAAAAGGTTGTCATGTCAGCCACTTCATCTTTGGTGTGTCCGCCCTCACCCATAAGGCCTAGGCCATCAATCGCCATTTCAACATAATTTGCCGCAAATGAAATATCTGCAGCGCCCGCATTTCGTGGGTTAACAGGTGCAATTGGGCCATAGCCCAACGACTCACTCACATCGCTATACATTTCAAGTAACGCGTAGTTCTTATCTGTCGGCGCCATTGGCGGATAACCTTCTTCGAACGTTAATCGCCCAGAAGTATGCAATAGGCTATCTGCCACGATTTCTTGCATCACCTGCTTCGCGTGCTCTAGTTCCTGCAACGACAATGTGCGAATTCCGCCTTTTACCACTACGCTTTTGGCCACCACGTTGGTCTTTCCAAATGCCTGCAATGTAGAGGTTTCAGCATCGGTGCTCACTTCAGTTCCACCCGCTATCAGGCCTGGGTTGAACGTAATATTGCCTACACCTGCTAACTTTTCACGAAATGCATTTAGAATACGTGCAGTTTCGAATACCGCACCATAGCCTACTTGGTCAGTAAATATTTGTGAGGAGTGGGCTGGCTTCCCTGTTACCTCTAACTGCCAGTTAATAGACCCTCTGCGGGCAACAACCGCGGTCTTTATATCGCCATCAGCATCTTCAAAGCCCAATGCAATGTCAGCCCATTTCGCCGCATCAATTAGCGCTTTTTTCGATAACGACAAGGGTTTACCACTACTTTCCTCATCCCCCGTCATCACCACCTTGATGTTAACCTTGTCTAATAAATTAAGGGCTTTGAGAGTTCTAAGCGCGGAGATAATAATCACATCGCCACCTTTCATATCAGTTATCCCTGGCCCTGCAATGTGGGTATCATCCACTGGTAAAAAGGTTTGAAAATGATCATCTTTCGCAAAAACAGTATCTAGATGGCCAATCATCAAAATTTTCGGCCCCATGTTGCCATAGCTTGCCACTAAATGACCAGCGCGATTAAACTCACTACCATCAACCCACAGGGTTTCAAACCCTAACTCTTCAAATTCGGTTGCATAGGCTGCCCCTACGGCTTTTACTCCCGAGAAATTCATGGTGCCGCTATTGATGTTAACGGTTTTTTCTAGCAATGCTTGAGATTGTTGAAGGTGTTGATTGATGTGATGAACTATCTTTTCTTCAATATCGTTGCTATTTGCCATACAAGGTTGACTGGTCAACACAAGAAGGCTAACTAACAACGTATTAACGTCGATTCTTTTAATAAATTTTATCATTACTGGATTATCTCTTGAGCATAGTAAGAACGATGAATAACGAGAGTAAAGCGCCCACTCGATAAAGTACAGAGGTTGCTTACAGAGCGAGTTTAGACAACCGAGACAATGTAAAGGTGGCGTCGTTATAGTCATGAGGAAGGTATTGATAGCCTTTGGGCGCCTTTAAAATTAAACTAGGAAAACCCTGCGCGCCAATGGCTCGCCCCATGTTGATTTCTTCAATAAGTTGGTTTTGGGTGTCTAGGCTATTTAGGTCTTTTTCAAACTGTGTGCTATTCAGGCCTATCTCGCTGGCCAATGTCACTAGGGTGCTATCGTCCGATGGATTCATAGCATTGAGGTAGTACCCGTGCTGAATGGCACTGATCATGGGTAATTCTTTGGTAACGTCTTGGTTTCTGGCTGCTATAACTGCCCGACAAGAGGGATAGGTTGAACGACGAGGCTCGCATTTTTCCCAAAAATCAAAGTTAAACTGTGTGCCTGGAACTTTTTGCATAATAGTTCGCCAGTAGCCGCTGATAGCAGCCTGCATTGCGCTAGGCATCGGCTCGTTAGAGTCAGGCGCTAGACCGCCTAATAAATAGCGTACCTTTATATGTTCTGGCAAATTCTGTTTTATTTCTGCCCAAGTAGGGGCAAACGCCCAACACCAACTGCACATGGGGTCGTGCACATAGAAGAGAATGGCTTGGCTATCTTGTGGCATTATTCAAATTCCTGTTCGTTCTTTAATTCATGCTGGCGAGGCAAGGCCATGTTAAGTGATTCACGTTCTATCAATAGAGAACACGCCCCTTCTCAAATGAGGCACGCCTCACTTGCCCTATGTGGAAACCTTAGATGTTATAACTTTTTATTTACAACATACCATTTAAGACTTCACAAGTGCTCATTTTTACACTACCTTAGATAGACGTCTAAACGTCCAAATAGAAATTCTAACTCCTTAAGGTATGTTCAATGAAACCTGAAACCATAGCATTACACGCAGGCTATACTAGCGAAGAAACCACGAAAGCGGCAACCACGCCTATTTATCAGACGACTTCATACACGTTCGATAACACCCAACATGGCGCGGATTTATTCGACTTAAAGGTGCCAGGTAACATTTATAGCCGCATTATGAACCCCACCAATGCAGTATTAGAGCAACGCCTAACAGAATTAGAAGGGGGCGTTGGCGCCCTGTCGGTGGCCTCTGGCATGGCCGCCATTCGCTACGCCATTGAAGCTATTGCTGAAGTGGGTAGTAATATCGTGAGCGTGGGGCAGCTATACGGTGGCACATACAATTTATTCGCCCACACGTTTCCACGCCAAGGCATTAGCACCAAGTTTGTACAAGCCAATGACTTCGATGGCCTAGCCGCGGCAATTGATGAAAACACGAAAGCAGTATTTTGCGAATCTATTGGTAACCCAGCGGGCAACGTAGTAGATATTAAACGCTGGGCGGATATTGCCCACGAGGCTGGCGTGCCACTCATTGTAGACAACACTGTTGCAACCCCGGTTTTATGCCGTGTATTCGATCATGGTGCCGATATTGCCGTGCATTCACTCACAAAATACATTGGTGGCCACGGCACCACAATAGGTGGGATTATTGTTGATTCGGGTAAATTCGATTGGGCCGCTCATGCCGATAGATTTAGCATGCTGACAACACCAGATCCTAGCTATCACGGCGTCACTTACACAGAAGCACTTGGTCCAGCAGCCTACATTGGTCGTTGTCGTGTGGTGCCGCTTCGTAATACAGGCGCGGCACTTTCAGCGCAGAGCGCTTTTAATATTATGCAAGGGCTAGAAACCCTCTCACTACGTATGGAACGCCACTGCGAAAACGCAGAAAAAGTGGCCGCCTTTCTAGAAAAGCACCCTGTCGTGAATTGGGTAAACTATGCGGCCTTGCCTACTAGTGATCACTACGATACTTGCCAGCGTATTTGTGGAGGTAAAGCAGCGGGTATCATCAGCTTTGGTATTGAAGGTGGAATTACTGCAGGTTCAAAATTTATTGATGCACTTAAGTTAATTCTGCGCTTAGTTAATATTGGCGATGCTAAGTCTCTCGCCTGCCACCCGGCAAGTACTACCCACCGTCAGTTAAATGCTCAAGAACTGGCTTCTGCGGGCGTTAGCGAAGATATGGTTCGTATTTCTGTGGGGATAGAACATATTGACGATATTGTGGCTGATATTGAACAAGCATTGGCCGCCAGCCAGCGCTAAATATTAACCTAGTAACTTGATTACTGAGACGACCAATATTGGGGTTCGACACGCAGACGAGAACCCCAAATCTCCTCCTTATAATGGCCTCTATATTTCACTTCAGCTCCACCCACCTGATTTACTGCATCTATAGTCGCATGAGTAAATCAACATCAGTCAATTCAGCGTATAGTCTTCAATATTCCTAATTTCTGCCGAACTCACGAATACGTAAACGACACAGAATTCGTGGGTTACAGGTGCAGGGTTGCCCCAAAAAAAGTTCGAAATATTACAAAGAGGTTATTTTGGCTACATCGCTCAATGAAGTGTCTACAAAGCAAGTATTGCAATGGATTGGTTCCCATTTATATCAGTATAAGAAACGTGTGGCTGGCGCCGTAGTTGCTTTGTTTACTGCCGCTATTGCCTGGCTAATGCTCGGACAAGGTATTAAGTATGCTATCGACAGTGGTTTTGTAGAAAGTGCACCAGAAATATTAAACAAGGCCACGGTCATCGTGCTAGGGATCACCCTTGTGGCCTGCCTTGCCACCTATGCACGATTTTATCTAATGACATGGCTAGGTGAGCGGGTAAGTGCCGATATTCGCAAACAGGTGTATGCCCATTTATTATCCTTACCCCCCTCTTTTTTTGCCGAACTTCGCACTGGCGAAGTGATTTCTCGTTTTACCAGTGACACCACTATTATACAAACAGTAGTAGGGATGAGTTTATCCATGACATTGCGCTCAGTGGTCACCTTTTGTGGCGCCCTGGTGTTGATGGGCATTTCCAGCCCTCTGCTTACATTTTGCGTGATTGTGGCAGTACCCGCTGTACTTGTACCTATTAAAGTCCTGGCACCACAGGTTCGTCGATATGCAAAACTAAGCCAAGACAAAGTAGCGGATTTAGGGGCGCATATCGATGAAAGCTTACATGAAATTATGACGGTTCAAGCCTACACCGCTGAAAACAAAGAACGGGCCCATTTTACGTCTAGAGTAGAACTTGCCATGGCCGCAGCGAAAAAGCGTATTCATTATCGCTCATTGCTCATAGGCTGCATTATGTGCCTGAGCATGACCGCGATTATTTTCATTGCTTGGGTGGGCGCTAGACAAGTATTTGAAGGCAGCATGACCGTTGGTGAATTGTCCGCTTTTCTATTTTATGCAGTCATGGCTGGAGGCAGCATTGCCACAATCAGTGAAGTTATCGGTGAAGTACAAAGGGGGGTCGGTGCATCCGAACGCCTCTACCAATTGTATTACACTCAACCCGATATAATCAGTGTTGATAGCACCGATGCTCAACCAGGGATACATGACGCTACACGCACCTCTAATGCGCCAACCATTACACTCGAAAAAATATCCTTCTCCTATTCAGACCAAGCCCCACTGTTTGATCAGCTAAGTTTGCATATTAATGCGAGAGAGACCTTGGCACTGGTTGGCCCTAGTGGCGCGGGAAAAACAACGCTATTCCAGTTGCTCATGCGTTTTTACGACCCCCAGCAGGGCCATATACTGTTTGATGGCGTGCCTATCTCATCTTTGCCCTTGCCCACGGTTAGGCAGCAAATTGCAATTGTCACGCAAGACCCCGTGGTGTTCGCAAGTAGTGTGATGGAAAACATTCGATATGGAAATGAAAATGCCTCGGATGAAGATGTGATAAGTGCTGCTAAACAGGCTTTCGCCCATGAATTCATCGACAATTTAGACAATCGTTATAACACCGAACTTGGCGAACGAGGCGTGAAATTGTCGGGTGGACAAAAGCAACGTATCGCCATTGCCAGAGCCATTTTAGCCAATCGGCCTATACTGTTACTCGATGAAGCGACGAGCGCCTTAGATGCCATGAGCGAGCGCATGGTTCAACAAGCCATGAATCGTCTCATGCAAGGAAAGACCAGCATTGTCATTGCCCATCGCCTTGCCACTGTGCAGCATGCCGATCGTATTGTTGTGATGGATGATGGCAAAATTGTAGCCACAGGCACCCATAGTGAATTGATGAAAAGCGATACCTTGTATAGGGAATACGCTGAACTGCAATTGCTTAGCTGAACCGCCTATGGTGCTATACAGTACTAAAATGAGCAGGCTATATCGGCGATTTTTTAGCCAAACCTATTCAACAAATAAAAATAAAAAACGCTTCGGGATTTAAAATGAAAAATGTGTTTAACCAGTATGCTAGGGCTTCTCTATGTTGCCTCGCACTGGCGGTAGCTAGCGCGCCAAGCTTTGGCCAGTATGTAGGTGATCAACAAGCAAAGCTTGTGGTAACTCAACCTGTCACTTTTATGCACGAAACGCGCAATGTGGAAGCCGTTGGAAGCGCGGAAGCCGTGCGTTCAGTGACGCTTTTCTCCCCTGTTTCAGACGAGGTTGAAGAAATTCACTTTGTACCGGGTCAATCCGTTGAGGCAGGTAAAATACTTGTTCGATTGGATGACAGACGCCAACAAGTGGCCGTCAAACGCGCAGAACTTACCCTTGCTGATGCCCAAAGAACCCTCGAACGCTTAGCGTCAAGCTATAAAAAAGGCGCGGTGCCTATTAGTGAACTGGATTTAGCCAGAACGCAGCGAGACCTCGCAGAGGTAGCGCTTGAGGAAGCAAAGGTGGACTTAGAAGACAGGCATATTGTAGCGCCCTTTGATGGCGTTGTTGGCATCACCGACATTGAAGAAGGTGACCGCATCAACGAACAAACCGTCATCACCTCCATTGATAATCGTTCTAAGCTATTTATTAATTTCAAAGCGCCTGAAGCCGCTTTGCCAGTTTTACTCAATGCGCCCGAGGTTACCCTTGAACCTTGGACTGATAGGGAAAACACCCTGAAAGCAGAAATTGCTCAAGTGGATTCTCGTATCAATGAGACAGACCGAACCCTACGGGCACGGGCTTTATTAGACAATTCTGCAGATAAATATCGTCCGGGTATGAGCTTTCGCGTGCACTTGAGCATCAAAGGTGACAAATTTGCGGCCATTCCCGAAGCCGCTTTGCTGTGGGGCGCTAATGGCGCTTATATCTGGCTAGCAGAAGACGGCAAAGCAAAGAGAGTGGATGTAAGTGTTCACCAACGCCTTCGAGGCACTATCTTAGTCTCTGGCGATATTGAAGAAGGGGATACCCTGATTTCAGAGGGTGTTCAACGACTTCGTACTGGGCAAGCCATCACCACTGAGCTAGCCGGGGGCCTTAGCAATGAGTAAGGCGCCGATGACGAATGATTTACCTTCATTATCCATACGTCGACCGGTGCTGATTGTTGTTTTAAATCTGCTGATTGCCATTGCCGGTTTAGCCGCACTGAGCGGCCTAGAGGTAAGGGAACTCCCCGATGTTGATACACCCACAGTGACGGTGACCGCCTCTTACCCTGGCGCCTCCCCTGAAACAGTAGACGCGGAAGTGACAAGCCGTTTAGAAGGCGCGGTGGCTCGGGTAAGCGGTGTAAAAAATATTTATGCCCAAAGCGAAGAAAATTCAGCCCGTGTGCGTGTAGAGTTTCGTCCCGGCATTAACTTAGAAGACGCGGCCAACGAAACCCGTGAATCGGTTAGTCGAGTTCAACGACAACTCCCTGAAGACGTGGAACAAGTTTCTATTATCCGCGCCGACAACGACGCCCAAGCCGTGGTTAGTCTTGCTATTTCGAGCAATACGTTAGATATGGAAACCCTGACCGAACGGGTAGATACCGACGTTGCGCCGTTGTTTTTAAGTATTCCAGGTGTGGCAGACGTGAGTTTAAGCGGCGATCGCGCCCGCGTACTTCGAGTGTCCGTCGACCCGCTTCGCCTTACCAGTTTCGGCTTGTCGATGACCGATATTGCCGACGCCCTAGTCCTTGCGCCTTTTGATGTGCCGGCCGGCAGTATTCAGTCAGCAGATCAAGCATTGATTGTACGTGCTGATGCGACATCGGTGTCAGCTCAAGATGTTGGCGACATTGTCGTTAGTGGCGATATACGCATTAACGATGTGGCCAGTGTGTATTTTGGCCCCGCGGACAGCTCAAGTGTTGTGCGCTTAGATGGGCAACCGGTTATTGGGGTGGGGGTTATTCGACAAGCGAGCTCAAACACCATAGAAATTTCTGATGAAGTGCTGGCAATGGTAGCCGACCTTGATAAACGCTTTACCGACATGGATATTGTCGTGACTGCTGATGATGCCGAATTTATTCGCGACTCAGTTAAAGAAGTGGTGGTTTCACTTAGCTTAACCGTGGCACTTGTTGTCGTGACCTTGTTGGTATTTATCGGCAGTTGGCGGGCCACCATAGTCCCTGCTCTTTCAATACCGGTTTCACTTGCTGGCGCATTGGGCATTATCTGGGCCATGGGTTTTTCCATCAATATTCTTACGTTACTTGCACTGGTGTTAGCCACCGGCATGATTGTAGATGATGCCATTGTCGTCTCTGAAAACATCCAGCGCCGACGTGGCATGGGTCTCGGTGCCCGAGCCGCGGCTGTGGTGGGTACACGTGAGGTCTTTTTTGCTGTTATTGCTACCACGGCGGTATTGGCCTCGGTGTTCATCCCCATTGCGTTTTTGCCGTCTACCGCGGGTAGATTGTTTAGGGAATTTGGCGGGGTACTTGCTGGCGCTGTGATTATTTCTTCTTTTGTCGCCTTGTCTCTGGTGCCAGCATTAACCGCTCGATTAGCAGTGAAAAAGCAAAAACAGTCTGGCTTCTTTCACGCTACGTTTGGCCGATTTGGCCACGCTTGTCTTCGTGTTTACCAATATACATTGGTCAAAGCACTAAAATATGCATGGCTCGTTGGTGTCCTGAGTTTACTGGCTGGTGGTGGCGCTTATTTACTGGCGAAAAATATCGACAATGAGCTTTTACCCAGTGAGGACAGAGGCACTATTCGCATCTTCGCGCGGGGCCCCGATGGGGCTGGATTAAACTTCATGGATAGACAAGCCGAAAAAATGGAAGAGATGCTGCTGCCATATGTTGAAAACGGCACCATAGATTCAATTTATACGGTAGTAGGCAGGTGGGACCCGAATATCGTTTTCATTACCGCCCCTTTACAGCACTGGGATGACAGAGATAAATCCCTTCAAGATGTGGTATCTGAAATCCGTCCTGGGTTACAAAATATTCCTGGCGCTCCGGGTAACGCCTTTGGTGGCAACAGTTTGAATTTACGTGGCCAAGGTGGCGGTTTGGAAATTGCCCTTACCGGCGATACTTACGATAACATTCATAAAGCCGCCATGGCATTTGCAGCCACCCTTGAAAGCGAACTCCCTGAACTTGGCCGCCCCCGTGTGAGCTATGACCCTACACAACCACAAATGCGCGTTAACATTGATAGACGCCGTGCAGAAGAACTGGGCGTGCCGTTAAGTGATATTGCCAGCACACTCACCGCGGCAGTGAATGGTGATGATATCGCTGATTTAAATGTGGGCGACCAAGCTATTCCTATTATGTTGCAGACAAACAATAGAAGCACGGTGAACCCTTCAGACTTAACCAACTTGTACGTTAAGAGCAACGATGGCAACTTAATCCCGCTTTCGAGTTTGGCGTATATCACGGAAGAAGGCGTTGCTGCCGAGCTTGAACGCCAAGCCCAGCGACGTGCCATTAAGGTAGAAATGGAATTACCTGAAGACATTCCGTTAAGTGAAGTGGTGGAAAACGTGCGCACCCTAGCGCAGCAGAACCTGCCTGATGGCATCGGCTTAGTCTTTTTAGGCGAAGCGCAAACCTACGAAGAGACATCGCAACAAGTGGCGTTAACCTATGTACTTGCCTTCGTCATTGTATTGCTGGTATTGGCGGCTCAGTTTGAAAGTGTGAATAGCGCAGTAGTGGTCATGCTAACCGTCCCCTTTGGGATCGCAGCTGCCATTTACGCACTGTATTTAACGAGCACCAGCATTAACATTTATTCGCAAATAGGCTTGGTTATGCTTATTGGCCTTTTAGCCAAAAATGCCATTTTGTTGATAGAGTTTGCTGATCAGCTCAGAGACAAAGGTTTGAGTGTTTACGATGCCATCGTAGAGGCAGGTAAAGTGAGATTGCGCCCTATTATGATGACACTGGTGTCAACCATATTAGGTGGCCTTCCCTTAATTCTTTCTACTGGCGCAGGCGCCGAAGCACGTAACGCCATTGGCTGGGTAGTATTTGGCGGCTTAGGCATAGCGGTGGTGTTTACCCTGTATCTAACCCCGGTACTTTATCTGGCTCTTGCTCGATTTACTAAGCCTAGAGCCGATGAAACCGACCGGTTAGAGCGTGAAATGGAAGCCGCTGGCGAACACGTATAACCTGAATTCATAAGCAATAGTGGTTGGCCTTTTCCTCTTGAGTCAAGGCCAACACATTCTCAATAAGCTCGTCAAAATAAGGATTGTAAGTTAACCGAGCGTATACATGGTTTTCGTCTGTATAGCCCCAAGGGCCATACCACACCTCCTCTCCTGCGATACACCTTTGTTCTTTTTCTGAAGATTGTCCATTGTCGCAAATACGAAAATCAGATGCTGTGCCATACAAAGGGTTACTCTCTGAGAAAAGTACGCTCATATGCGAGGCGGCGCTAATGCTTTTATCTGGCAGTTGCATGGCTTGTAATACTAGATTAGACGTTTCAACGGCGGCTTGACCCTCTAACATTGGCATTTGCTCGCCTTGCCATAACAAACACTTACGTGAAGAGGTAAACTTCGAATGAAATTGAGTAGCAACGGTATGTGTGTCCACCACACTGTCTTTTTCTGCCACTACCATTAACACGGGCACATCAAGCTGTTGTTCCTTAAACCTCGCCTGCAAAGCATTTACGCTCTCTTGATAGGCTGCAAATCCTGGCATGGCGGTAGAATTATATCGGCTTGGGTTGTCTTCCTTTTCTATGTTTGGCCATACAAACAGTGAATCCACATAAGGCGTCAATTTTGACACGAAAAAGCGCGCTTTATAGGCGGGTGAAAATAACAACAAACCTGCGATGGCATCATTATCAAATGCGTTAAGGGTGACCAGATTTGCTCCGGTGGAAAAGCCACCTGCATAGAGGGTATTCACCTCTTTCTCAAACGAAGCCAGCTGGAAGTCAGTTTCATCTTGCCATTGCTGGTAGGAAACACGCAACATATCTCCAGGCTTGGTGCCGTGCCCTGGCAGTAAAATGGTTCTCGCTCTCACGCCGTTTTTGCAAAGCGCATTAGCCACATCATGGAAAAAATAGGGAGAATCGCCTAAACCATGTACCAATAACACACCGGTGTCGGAATTGCTGATACCGCATTCATAAGGCATATTCATAGCAATTTCTTCAGCTGGATTTTCACCGACAAAATACCGTTCAGCTTCTATCCATTGTTTAACCTGTGCTTGGTATTCATCAAACGGGGCAACCCCAGTGGGGAAATTGTCGTGGGATGCAGAAAATTGGGGAGATTTGACCGATTGGCAACTTGCTAAGGCAAGTAACGATGCCCCAGCAATCAGGGTGATTACGGGGCGCTTACGAATAGTGAATAGCTTCATTGATGACGAATTGTATCTCCGTGATGATTATGGTCACCATTTTTACCCGATACTAACGCTTTTGCGAGAAGTTTATGGGTAAGGACAGATAAAAGCTCCGTTTCTTCTTCACTTCGCTCTCCATCCACCCCTGTTATCGCCATGGCGACTTCTAAGGTTTTCTCTGCGTCATAAAGAAGGTCGTCTTTTAAACTCCGCATGTATTGCAACGTATCACCCGTATCAATGGCGTTGCGTGTTTGATAGATGGTGTCAGTCAGAAACGCTTCAGGACATATTGGGCTTTGCCAGTCTAATTCTTCAACCACTGAATTTAGGTAATCTTGCTCTGATAGCGTTACCATACCGTCTACTTGATATAACAATACTGATAGTTTGATTAGCGCTTGATTAAAGCTTTGTTGCTGTGAAAGTTGCATATTTGTATCCCCTTCGTACCGTACGCACCGGTACCACTACATTGTCCGCATCCTGCGAGACACTTGTTTTACGCTGTGCCAACAAATTAGCTGAGCTCGTTGACAGCAGTATTACGTCATCATGAACAATTTAGTTCATCATGTTAAGTTTTTGTAAAAACGAGTGAATAGTATAGAAGATTTCATTGAAAAGCCAAGCAGAGAAACTCATCATTTTGGCTAGGGTTGTACAATGTTTCAGACTAATGGGTGGCGCGCTACCATTAGCGATTAACATGCAGCGCGCCTTGAATTTAACGGAGGCCCAGCGTTATATCATTGATGTAGAAGTTGCCCGTATAGGTTTTATCGTTTTCTCCATGAGGATCTAGCGCAAAAAATTGTTTTTCCTGATCGGCTAAGGCTTGATACCCCCCAATTACCTGATAAATCCATACCTCTTTATCGAAACTTAATGCTTTCTCTTGGTAATAGGTCAGCGCAGTTTTAGGCTGCCCTGAGTCAATAACATCACAGAAGTATTCCTCTACTGCCGCTTGCAGTGGATCCTTCTCAAGCGCCACTGTTGACTGCTCTGTTACGTCAATATCCTGTTGTTTATTCTCGGCCTCTTGCTGTCCTTGACGCTTGTGAATATGGGATAATGAAGCAACCATACTATGGTAATCTTCTTCATGCTCAACGCTATTCACGTCAACCGAAGCAGGCTTAATAATACTGGCGGTTTGATTAAACAATACAGGCACGTGGGTTAAATTCGCATAATTGCCTGGAACAAAATCCGGTTGCTGCTCCATATGCAACAAATACCCTTTGAGCAATCGAGTGCGCCCTCTAAACTCTCTAAAACGGCCCAGAAGGTCGAGCAACCTTGCTTGTACCACAGACAGTTCCTGTGCGGCCTTTGAAAACCGTTGCTGAAGAGAAACCACCAGCAAGTGTCGAAGCTCTCTATTTGAGCCTGCAATTTCACTCAATTCATCAAAACGGAAGCATTCTAATTGAGACAGTAAATCTGTGACCTGCCCTTGCGCTAACTCGTTTTCCCGTATTTTTGCATCAACCGATGACACGTAACCAAATTCATTGTTGATGCGGCTAAACATGACTCGAACACTGTTTGAAAGCGACTCTGATAGCTGATATACATGCTCAGTCAAATCGCTCATATAAGCAGCGGCTTCATTATATTTATTATAGTGAAGTGACTCTTTGTAATGTTCCGCTAAGGTTTTAAGGCTTGCCAGCGAGGCACCAATATTAGCATTGATGGTGCGATTCCGCTCATCTTGTAAACTGCCTTCTAGTAAGGTTCTTACCGCGCTTTTTAAGCGTAACTCACTTTGAGGGTCTGGCCGCCAAAGCACACCCAGTTGCACCAGTTGCTCAAGGATTTTGGGCGAGTAATCTTGCTCGTTAACAGTGCCGTTGATATAAGCCTGCATAATAAGCTCACTATGCCGCCCTAGGGCATTGAGTAGCTTTGTACCGGCTTGAATAAGAACTTGGCTCATAGCAAGCTTCCTTGCGAAATAGCCGCCTCCGCCTGTTCTGATAAACTCAGGGCTTCCGTCTCATCGATAAAACGAATCATCTCATAAAGATGTTCCACCTTACCTGTGGCTAAATAAATTTGCTTCTCCGAGTTAGGTTTCGACAAATAACCTAATTCTGTCAGCCGCTTAAAGACTTGTTTAAGCTGTCCGTCAAGATTGACACTGGTTGAACCAAACATGCGATAACGAGAAATTTTCTCTAACTGCTCTGCATACGCAGGCGTATCTTCGATGGTGGTTTGTAGCTCATTCAAACGAATAGCATTGCCCATAGTCACCGGCATATCTGACTCACTGGCCTGTTGAACCAATAAAAGCCATTCAACCAAGGGGATCAAATTTGATGCAGTGTCCTGAAATTGCTGTGTCAAAACTTTCCGCTCTGGTTCCCCAATAGTGAGGTAACTGGCGAAGAAAACATCGCCGTCAGCGGTGGTTGATAACGTACGGTTCAATAAATTTAAATGAGGTTCAAGTTGTTGCGCATTGTCTCTGCTTTTCAAAAAGCGCCAGGCTTCTTCGTCTGTCACTTGGCAAATGAATGCACCTTGCAATAGTGCGCTCAATACATAACCTTGTTCTGTCATCATAATGACGCCTCCTGACCTTTCGACTCACCAACTTGCTTGGCTTTCAAACGCTCGGCAATGGCGCTTGTTTTTGGTTGAACCACTTGCAATTGTCGAGTGACTTTGTCGATGAGATAACGATTTCTAAACAGTGTAAGTACTTCTGATTCAGGGTTAGGAAACGCCCCCACCACACTGATATTATTGTTCTGACACGCATCAAATATCTTTTTCACGTTACTTTGGTGTAACGTGCCAAGTTCATCTATGGGCCAATGCACGGTAGCGTCCACATCTCCACGCAACAAACGGGTAAATGCGAGGAGAAACTTACACAGAATAAGGTAGGCCATACCATGACTGGAAGACTCATTTAATTGACGGTCGGTACGAATAATTAGGTCACTATTGCCTTCACGCAAATGTAACTCGATATCAAGCAACTTATTAATACCGCCTGTGAGTGCAGCGCGACCTAAAATATCTAATACCTTACGCATGCTCATTCCGTACTCGTCATCCGGCAGGGTATTCGCACCAGCCTCCATCCAATCTTGATAAAGCTTGCGGAAGTATTCTAGTTCTGGCCAGAACTCTAGTTCACTTATTTTTGAACGAATTTTAACGGCTGAATCGGAAACGCCATCTAAGAAGAGTTCGCTATCAACTTCTTGGGTAATACGCTTGCTTTGCGTCACAATACGTTTATCGATGTCGGCCAACACAAAATAGTATTGTGACAAATCTGCGCCAAAAATACGGCCTTGTTCGCGCAAGCCCTGGAGTTTTTGCGGCACAATGACATTTAACAGCTGCGATAAGTGCTTCACCATACGACGATGATCAAAGCTTTTAACGCCATGAGCATTAATGGTGGCGCATTCTTCCCTCGCCCGCTCCCATGTGTCAGACAAACCTGTCCCCGCTTGGGCGGCAATAAGTTGGTCAAAGCGTTCCACGTAGGCACGGATGTCACTGAGTAAGTTATCCCGTTCTTGTAATTGGCTTTGTACTTGTGAAATACGCTGGCCAATACTGATATCATCATGTTTGATATCGCTACTTTCTTCACCCGCTTGTAATGTAAGCTTCGCCAATGCCTTACTTAGTGTATTCACTTGCTCTAGGTATTCGCTGGCGGTTTTGAGTATAGATTCTAGCTGCCCGTGGAGGTCTTGTAACTGCTCTCGCGTTGCTTTATAAGTACTTTGTTTTGCCGCTAAGTTACGTTCTGATTCGCCCAGTAATTTACGCGCTTTAGACAATCCTTCTTGCCAAACCACCTTTTGCGTCGTAAACGTATTTTTATACCAGCGATCGTAATCTGCCACTTTGTGACGATGGGTTTCAGTGCGTGAAATATCATCTTTAAGTTTATTGATGTGTTTCTTCAGTTGGCCAATTTCATCCACATCGACACCGCGATGACTAAGCTCACTTTCCAGCCAGTCTTGCATATCTTTTTTATCTTGCGTGGCACTGTCTTTAGCTTTGCGCATATCGCTATCGAGTTGTGATAGGCGTGCTTCACTATCTGCTATTAATTGCTGCCAATGAAACTTATGTTCTGTTTCAGCTTCTCGTTGCTGATCTTTAATTTCGTCGCGGCTAAGCTCAAATTGTGCTTTAGCTTGTTTTTGCTGTTGTTGATTCGCTTCAAGTTTAGCTTTTGCTTTCTTCTTACGGGCAGTTAGTGCCTGTTGGTATTCACTTAAAACGCTGTCTCTGTCTTGTTGCGCTCGTTTTCGTGTGGCTTCTGCACTTTTCACGCCGTTATCTTTTTGCGTCACCACAAGCTCAGCATTTCGAACGTCTTCATTTGCTTTTGCCAGTCGCTGCTCACATTCATTCTGCGCCGCCAATGCCGCAGCTTGACGAACTTCGGCTTCTTGTAACTGTTGCTTCAGCGCTTGCTCGGTTAATGCGTAATCGGGTGTCTCCAGCGCCGATAGCGCTAATTCAACGCCCATAAAACTGCTGGCTTCTTCCGCCGTTTGGCTACGCATTGTGGGGGTAAGATCGGTGCGCTCTAAAAGTTCGGGGCGAATGACTTTACCTAATGAAACTTCCCAATCATCAACGTTGGCGCGTAGGAACTCTAATAACGACCCTTCGCCTGGGTAAAGTAAGCCATTTATCTTATTTACCGCTTTTTCTTCCTGCTGGAAAGCGTGGCGCGCTTTGTCTAGCGCGTGTGAACACTCTTTGCGAAATTCAATGGCTTTGTTATGGGCTTGTTGGGCAAGTCTCAATTCCGCTCTTGCTGAATCTTCATTAATCGAAGCTTCTTTGATGGCAGCATCAAGCAAGTCTAATTGCGACTGTTCAAATTCATTGTATCCTGCATTGGTCAATGACGCTTTTAGTTCGGCCTCGGTCACTTTTAGTGCATTTTCCGTGGCTGAATAGTCGCTTTGCAATGTTGCTAGTTGCCCCGAGTAATCATCTCTAATTTTACTTAAGGCTTCTCTTTCACTTTGCTGCTGCTGTGCTTTGTTTTCTGCCGCCTCTTGCCGTGCCGCCGACATTTCTTCTAACCGAATAGACAGCTTTTCACCTAACTCCGCGATGCGCTTGTTGTATGCCGATTCGATATCTTGATGTTTCTCGGTTAATAATTGATAACGCCCCTCAGCTAACTCTCGGGCGCTGTACCATTGAGATAAATTAGCAACATCATCTTTAAGCTGCTCTATGTTCTCATCTTGCCACTTATCGAATTCACGTTCGACGGTATCAAGTTCACTGGTAAATTTTTCTACATCGGCTCGCGCAGATGAAATGACTTGGTTTAAATAATCTCGTGTGTCACTCCACTCGCTATCCGTTTGTTTACGCTGAAAACTGTTGTCATCTAGGGCACTTTTCGTGCTTTCCACCCGCGCGGCGAGAAAGGTTTTATCAAGCTCAAAGCTGTGCTTTAAATTTGCGAGAACTTGCTCAGTGCTCGTTAGCGCCATTTCGGCTTGTTCAAGCTTGCTAAATTCCGGGCGAATATGATCAAACTGCTTGATTAACTGGCACTCTTTAATCCAGTCGTCAACTCTGTGACGACTTAAACCCGAGGTAGGCGGCGTGACTCCATCTTCTTCCAAAATAGCCGCGATCATCGCTTTGATGGTTTCCATCTTCCCTTCTTTGGAATGCACAGCTTTCGCCAACTTTTCAATGTGACGCATGTGTTTCGACGGGGCACAAAGGCTGAATATTTTAGCGTAGCCAAGTAATTCTCGTGCATTGCTACTTTGATTTAGCGCCCCTTGGTCATTTTGAATAACCGCTCTAAAATCTTTTGTGGTGAGTAAACTGGTCACCATCGTATTGTTGCGCTTCATTGCGCGGGCTAATTCAGCACTACTGACACTGGCATGCTTGCCATTTTTCTGGGCAATTAAATAGTCTTCAATAGCAAAGGGCTTCCCAATTAAGCGGTAATTAACCCCTGTACCATTAGAACTTAATACCGCTTGACATAAATCGCCCTCAGCGCGGGTATATTCATAGATAATAAAACTAGAAAGCCGAGGCAAGTACCAACGTTCAAAGCTATCTCGGGTGGCCGGAACCACACGACTTGGATACTCGCCATAAAAAACAGGGATTAAACGTTGTAGTGTCGTTTTTCCCGAAGCGTTGGTTCCGCAGATGTTTGTGTGACCATCAAGCTTTAATTCAACCACACCGGGAAGGTGGGTGTCGATAAGAATAATACGATTTAAGCCTGCCATATACTTCCTATAAATAAATTCACTGTGCACACGATTTACTGTTGGGCATGATGTGCAAAGTGTGCCTTAACGTCGGTATGCAAATGCTAACCACAAGGCGAATAAAACGTTTAGCTAACCGTGGAGTGTATTACGAATTCGGGTGTTTTCACAGATGGTTTATGGAAGAGAAGAGATTCACAGTATTAAGCGATCACTTTTTAGCCTGCATTCCCCTTTTTCAATGCTTGTTGCGGACTTTTACTCAACCTGCTGAGGCATTCATTCAGGCCATACGAAACACAAGCATGCCCTACTTATCTCTAACAAACCTAACCAATAAAACGCTTTATCTATTACCAATTTAATAACATTATTATACCAATTAAAAACATTTGACTAACAAAAATGAAAAAGCCTGCCCGAAAAAACGCCTTTGATAACGAATATAAAGTGGTTATTTATTTTATCGCAGTGGCATTACTCATGCTTTGTATAAAGGGATGTGGTGGCGGAGGGTCAACTAGCACGGCCAATACAGGCCCAGTTTCAGATGACAGTACCTCCGAAGAGACCACGCCACCGCCTACAGACAATAGTGCAGAAACCGGCTTTACCAGCTTAAGTGAAGTAACACTGAGTGCCGATGGCCCCGGTACGCCAGACAATACTTATGAACGCATAGAAGCCGTATTCGCAGAGGGTAGTATTGAGGCCCCGGACCTCTTTGAGGGAGATCACACAGACACACCGCATATTGTAGAAGATACCGACGATATAGTAGGTGATCATTTTGTGTTTCTAGCCCATCGAGACTTAGATTTTAACAAGGGCGTTCAATCGGACCGTCAACGAAATGAAATTAAAAGTTATGACAAAAGCGACAATAAGGTATTGGGATTTAAAGATGAAACCATGCAATTCGAATGGTATTTTCATGTTTCCAGTGAAATGTCGCTCACCAGCAAGTTTAGTCACTTTTTTCAATTAAAAGCCCGTAACGATAGCGAAGATGACAGCAATGGCAATGACGACCAACCCGTCATCACATTATCAGCAGTAGAAAAAGACAGTTCAGGCAAAGAACTACAAGTGCGGCACAGTACGGGCAACAACCCAGACGGCACCCGTACTGATGATGTTTATTTGGTAAAAACCAATTGGAGCGATATTGCTGATGAGTGGGTACATGTCTTTGTGCAATCCACGTTCAGTGAAGAAGGTACTTTTAAAATGGTGCTTACACGATTGCGTGATGACGCTGTTATTATTGATGTAGATGAATCGAATATCGACATGTGGCGAGGCGTGTCAGAGGAAGACTTTATTCGCCCTAAATGGGGTATTTATCGCTCCACCGCTGAAATAGAAAAACTCAGAGCGGACGAAGAGCAAGTTCGCTTTGCGGATTTTGTCGTACGTAAGGGCACCCCAGATTAAAAAACCTCAATGCCTTTTCGGCATTGAGGTTTTGTCTGCTTCTTACTATGTTCTAACGCGGAGGGAAACCGCCTCCTCCGCCAAAACCGCCTGGACCGCCGCCGAATCCACCTGGACCGCCTGGACCTCCAAATCCGCCACCACCTGGAGGCATCATACCTTTCATTTGGCGCATCATTTTCTTCATTCCGCCACCAGACATTTTCTTCATCATTTTTTGCATTTGCGTAAACTGCTTCAAAAGACGATTAACATCTTGAATTTGGGTACCAGATCCTGCCGCTATACGGCGTTTACGTGAACCTTTGATAATTTCAGGTCGTGCGCGTTCTGCCGGCGTCATCGAGTTAATGATGGCTTCCATCTGATTAAACTGCTTGTCATTCGCTTGATCTTTGATTTTGTCCGTCATGGCCCCCATACCAGGAAGCTTATCAAGCATTCCCATCATGCCGCCCATGTTTTTCATTTGCTCAAGCTGATCTTTAAAGTCCTGCAAGTCAAAGCCTTTGCCTTTTTGGACTTTCTTCGCCAACTTCTCAGCTTTAGATTTATCAACTTTGCGCTCAACTTCTTCAATGAGGCTAAGCACATCGCCCATGCCTAAAATTCGTGACGCGATACGCTCAGGGTGGAAAGGTTCAAGAGCATCCACCTTTTCGCCCATACCGATAAATTTAATAGGTTTACCGGTAATGTGGCGAACAGACAGCGCCGCACCACCTCGGGCATCACCGTCTGCTTTGGTAAGGATAACCCCAGTGAGAGGAAGTGCATCATTAAACGCCTTCGCTGTATTCGCCGCGTCTTGCCCCGTCATAGCATCAACCACGAACAAGGTTTCTACCGGTTTAACCGCACCATGTAATTCTTGAATTTCATTCATCATGTCACTATCGACATGCAAACGACCCGCCGTATCTACGAGCAGTACATCGAAGAAATTTTTCTTTGCTTCATCGATGGCACTTTCAACAATGTCGATAGGCTTTTGAAGAATGGTTGAAGGATGAAAAGCAACATTCACTTCGTTAGCAAGGGTTTCTAACTGCTTAATTGCTGCCGGACGATAAACGTCGGCACTCACCACCATAACCTTTTTCTTTTCGCGCTCGGTCAAGTATTTGGCGAGTTTTCCCACCGAGGTGGTTTTACCTGCCCCTTGAAGACCGGCCATTAAGATAACAGCAGGAGGTTGCGTGGCGAGATTGAGCTTTTCGTTAGCCTCCCCCATGACTGATTCAAGTTCAGATTGAACAATCTTTATAAAAACTTGACCAGGCTTAAGGCTTTTGGTGACTTCGGTACCTACAGCGCGTTCTTTAACTTGTGCAACAAATGACTTAACCACTGGCAAAGCGACATCGGCTTCCAGTAATGCCATACGCACTTCGCGTAAGGTTTCTTTAATATTTTCTTCAGTCAATCGCCCTTTGCCGCTCACATTACGAAGCGTTTGACCAAGGCGTTCAGATAAATTTTCAAACATAGTATGAAACTTCTACTTATTTCAGACGTAATGACGCCATTGTAACGCAAAAGACATGGTTAACGTACCGTCAAATGACACAAATTCTGTGATTCTAATTTGTACGGCCAATTGAAAGGCAGTGAGAGGAAAAATCTCATTGGTACGCACGCTCAACCTTGCACTTTTACAAAGATCTAATGAATTTTTTAGGTGGGATCGATTTATAGAAAAACAAGGAGATGGTTGAATTTCCCTGTCTTTTCCAGTATCAATAGCGGCATATTGGTGTAAGCCACCATTTTTTTGCAGGAACAATCATGATCACTGTTATCGCACTTGCAGCCGCCTTGCTTTATGCGCTGTCTGCATTCGTGCTGCTAGGTAAATTTGTACATCAAGAAGGCCCCAATAAAACCGCGGGATTGACGATTGCCGGTATTGGGGTGATCGCACACATGGTATTTTTACTAGAAGCCATCATGGGCGCCACTGGGCAAAACATGAGTATTACCAATGTACTCTCGTTGGTATCGTGGATTATCACGGTGTCGATGTTAGTCTTCGCCCGTACCATTCCAAATTTAATTTTATTACCCGTTGTATTCGGGTTTGCTAGCTTGAGTGTACTTGCCTCTTTACTGATACCCGTGTCGTATATTATGCATATTGAACTACAGCCGGGCTTAGTTATTCATATCAGCTTGTCTTTGTTTGCCTATTGCACATTGGTGATTGCTTTTCTTTATGCGTTGCAGATGTCTTACATCACTTACCGATTAAAACAAAAGGGGGCGGCACTGCTTCATTCATCATTGCCCCCGTTAATGTTGGTAGAAGGTATTCTGTTTAAACTTATTTTGGCTGGAACCTGTCTACTTTCTGTGTCGCTATTAAGTGGCTTTATCTTTTTAGAGGATATGTTTAACAAAACGTATGCACACAAAACTGTGCTCTCCATCTCCGCTTTAGTGGTATACCTCATTTTGCTTGTTGGCCAAAAATTGCGAGGTTGGCGAGGAAGACAGGTTATTATTTTAACCGTGTTAGGTGTCCTGCTGCTTTCTTTAGCCTATTTTGGCAGCAAGTTAGTCAAAGAAATATTGCTTTAGCGACAAGTGGGCTGTGCTAACCTGATTGTTGTAAATAACACAGAGTGACTCACGGGGGGTATTTTTTACTTGAAACCCCCACCTCAAATTACTACATTTGAATACCATTACCTGATAGGAAACCAATAGTTGGACGACATATCTACGAGTACGCTGTTTATCGCGCTCGGCGTACTCATATTACTTTCTGCGTATTTTTCTAGTTCTGAAACCGGCATGATGTCGATAAACCGCTATCGACTCAAGCATTTACAAAATGAAGGTAACAGTGCCGCTAAACGTGTGCAAAAGTTGCTCGATCGCCCAGACAGGCTCATTGGCTTAATTCTTATTGGCAATAACTTGGTCAACATTGCGGCATCATCATTGGCCACAATTATCTGTATTCGGTTATTCGGCGACTACTGGGGTATATTTGCAGCAACTTTTGGGCTAACCCTTATATTATTAATTTTCGCGGAAGTGACGCCAAAAACATTGGCGGCGTTGTACCCAGAAAAGATTGCCTTTCCGAGCTCGGTGATATTGTTGCCGCTACTGACCGTCCTCTATCCATTTGTTGCCTTTATCAACGGCATTACTAATGGCATTCTCGCACTGTTAAAAATAAATCCAGTGAATGGCAGTGATGACTCACTTAGCCGAGAAGAATTGCGTACTGTGGTTTATGAAGCAGGCAGTTTAATTCCGAAAAAACACCAAGATATGCTGGTCAGCATTTTAGATTTAGAAAACGTCACCGCCGAAGATATTATGGTTCCACGCGCGGAAATTGTGGCCATCGATATCAATGATGATTGGCGTAAAATTCAAAAACAATTGACCCATGCGCAACATACGCGAGTTTTACTTTATCGCGATAGCATTGACGACTCTGTCGGCTTTGTTCATGCGCGGGATGCACTTAGATTGCTGTCTAAAGACCAATTCACCAAGTCGAGCTTGCTGCGTGCAGTTAGAGAAATCTACTTTACTCCTGAGTCTACCCCACTGCATACGCTGATGTATAAGTTTCAAGCAGAAAAAGAACGTATTGCGTTAGTGGTGGATGAATATGGCGATATCATGGGGCTTGTGACGCTTGAGGATATTCTCGAAGAAATCATCGGTGACTTTACAACAAGCATGGTGCCTGATCACAGTAAAGAAGCACATTTACAACAGGATGGCTCGGTACTGGTAGACGGAAGTGCCAACATTCGTGATTTGAATAAAGAAATGGATTGGAATCTACCAATAGAAGGGCCTAAAACATTGAACGGCCTACTATTGGAATATCTAGAGGAAATTCCAGAAAACAAAGTGAGCGTTAGGTTAGCCGGTTATCCCCTAGAAATTGTAGATATATCAGAAAACATGATTAAAACCGTTCGGGTAATGCCTGAACGTTATATTGCACCTCAATCTCAGTCCTCAGATTAAGCTTCATCCACTGCTTTTCTCGCACGTCTGGCAAGTGCTTGCGCTTTTGCAGCGGCCACCTTGTCAGATAGCGAAGAAAGTTTCTCCATGATGTCCTGTAACTCCTCATCCTCACGAAGGTCAGCCTCAGCCATATGGGACTGAAGTGATCGTTTGAGAAGTTCAGGAATAGATTTGGTAGTCATTTCCTGCCCTATAATAGAATAAACCTTGACGCTCTCAATAGGGTTATCGGTCGCATTCCCAACTTCTAGAGGATTAATTCCACTAAATGTGCTTAAAAATGCGCGGCGTTGAATAGCCAAATATCACTGACCATGGCAAAGCGAGTTAAACACCTGCGGCGAGTTAGATGCCTTGGTAGTGCGTGACCAATTCGCCCCGTTGCGTTTGCAAAGAATATTTTATAACGGCCACCGACGCTGTGGCAAAAAGGCTAGTGGTGTAAGACTCGCAAAGCTCGTCCACTAAGTAACTGACTAACGGCATATGGCTTACCACCAAAATGCGTTTAAGGGGGGATGTACTGTTGGCCGCGCTATGTAATCGCGCTGAGAGATAATCTGCGACAAGCTCTGCTGAACCGTCGGGCACAATATCCTCACTTATTTCAACCTTGTCGGCAACGATGTCTAGCGACACCGTATCCAAGGTTTGACGAGTTCGACGGTAAGGGCTAACCAACGCAAGCCCCACCTTTTTATCCTGACAATAGTGGGAAGCTAGCCACTGACTCGCTACTGCTGACTGATGCCTTCCTAGCGATGTTAGTTGTCTACTTTTATCATCATGGCGGGGCATTTCAGCTTCGCCGTGACGCATGATAAAGAGATAAATGTCGTCGTTGCTACTTTGACCTGACATAACATTACGCATACTATTAATTATATGCGCTAACGATAGCAGAGAGACTAAGTTACGCCTAGCATAATTAGCCCTATATTGGGGATAAAATTGCGTTATTACATGTCAGGGAGAAAAGAAGTTCGCGGTTTCCTGAATTTATTGACCCGAATATTTGTATCGAGATCATGTGAACAACCTTATAGATTTTGAAAGCGCACATCACTTCACCTTGAAAAATGGACTGCGCGTGATGCTTTGTCATCAGCCTAAAAGCGATACGTCTTATGTATCTTTATCAGTGAGAGCGGGACACTTTTACGACCCTGAAGATTGCCAAGGTTTGGCGCATTTGCTTGAACATATGCTGTTTATGGGGAGTCGTCACTTCCCCAAGCCCAACGCTATAAACAGCTATATTGAGCAACATGGTGGGAGTATTAATGCATGGACTGGCACCGAATACGCCAATTACCACTATCACTGTGATGGCAATAAAATTATTCAAACATTGCCAGCGTTTGCCAATATGATACGCCAACCCATCTTGGATGAGACGGCCTTGCTCAATGAAATTAATGCCATTGACGCCGAATTTCATTTTAAGAAAAAAGACGACTTACGCCGCCTTTATCAAATTCATAAGGAAACGTGTAACCCACACCACCCTTTTACGAAGTTCTCAGTTGGTAACACCAATATATTTTCAGCATTCAGTGTGGCGGAACTGCGCACAGCACTGAAAACGCTGCATAAAAACTATTACTGTGCGTCAAATATGTGTTTGTGCGTAGCCAGCCCAGTACCTGAAGCGCAACTAGAAGCGTTAATTACCCAAGCGTTTGCTGGCTTAGAGCGGGGCCAATTAGCCAATGACAACTGGCCTGACTTGTATACAAAGCAGCAACTCGGCATTCAAATAAATATAAAGCCGCTGCAAAAAGCGAGACGAATGATTGTGACCTTCGCGCTGCCAGGCATTCATAACGACGTTGAAACCAAGCCGCTCAATTACGTGAGTCATTTACTTGGCGATGAAGGTGAAGGTAGTTTACTGGCCTTTCTAAAGCAGCGAAACTGGGCCGTTAATCTCATCGCTGGTTCAGGCATTGAGGGCGATAAGTTTAAAGACTTCAACATAAGCTTTCAGCTAACACAAGAAGGTCTCGCGGCGAAAGAGGACATTCTTACAGCCCTATTCAGCTACCTTCAGCTGATCAAGTCTTCCATCGATGAACCCTGGCGGTATGAAGAAAAAGCGCAACTTACTGCTTTGGCGCTCGATTACGAAGAAAATGTGAAACCACTAAATTTGGTGAGTGAATACGCGCAACACCGGTTTATATTTTCACCTAAAGAAACTAATAGTTTACGTTCTACCATTGGTAGCTTTAACGCAGAAAAGCTTAATGAAGCACTGTCATTTTTTGCGCCTCAAAACCTACGTTTAAAAATTATATCACCCGACGTTTTCACAGATAAAAGCTGCGCATTTTACGACGCTCAGTACAGTGTAAAGCCGCTTTCTCCCTCACTGCTGTATTCGTTGAATCATCCTCCTCTCATGGAATCGCTTCGTTTACCACCACCTAACCCCTATTTGAGCAACGCGTATCATTTGGTGCTGCCCGAGACGGGTTATGGTACGCCCAATAAATTAATCGATAAGGAAGGACTACGGTTTTGGTTTGCACAAGACCAACAGTTTTTTAGCCCTAAAGGCGATATTTATATCTCATTTGATATGGCGGCATTTTCTAGTTCGCTGGCGGCGGTTGCTGCTAAACGCATTTGGTTGAGCGCACTTAACGATTATCTACAAGCAAAATACTATCGCGCTGAAATTGCGGGTTTGCATTACCGTATTTATGGTCACCAAGCTGGCTTTACTATTCATACTCGGGGCTTTACCGAGCAGCAAACCTTATTAGTGAATCAGTTACTCGACGCGGTAACGGCTTTTTCCCCTACGCAAAAAAGCTTTGAGCACTACAAAGAATTACAATTACAGAGTTTGCAAAATTCGCTATTGAATAAACCCACCAACCGCTTATTCTCTCGCCTTAGCGTGCTGATACAACGAAACACACAAGCCCCCATTGAGTTATTGGACGCCGTCACTCACTCTACCTACGAGGCAATGCTGGCAACATGCAAAGACGCATTTAGTCATTATTACGTAGATAGTTTTATGCACGGAAACTGGAGCCTTGAGCACGCTAACACCTTTGCCGACGCCCTAGTGACGCAATGCACAAACGCAAATGGAAAACCGCTATCCCGCGCAGTGTCTAAATTATCTGCTGGCGAAGCCCTATATCATCATGTGCCTTGCGAGCACGACGACGCCGCTGTGGTGCTTTATCTTCAAGCCCCTTCGCCAAGCTTAACTGACACCGCATTATGCATGGTCTTAGAGCAAATGCTTGCCGCGCCTTTTTTCAATGCGCTTCGCACCGAACAGCAATTAGGTTATATCGTTGGCACCGGCTATGTTCCTCACAATCAGCATCCGGGTATGGCATTCTACGTACAAAGCCCAAGTACCTCGCCCAAGAAGTTACTGGATGCCATGACCAGTTTTCTATTTCAACAATTAGACGAGATAGAGTTTTACCGTTTTTATTGGCCCACCATCAAACAAAATATGTTGAAACAATTGGAAGAAAGAGATTTAACCTTATCGATGAAATCTCAGCGTCTTTGGGTGGCACTGGGCACCCACGACCTCGCCTTTAATAGAAACAGCCAATTAGCGGCCTGTATTGACGCGTTAACCTTTGAAGAGATTCAGCTTTACGCGCACAAACTAGCCAGGCGTGAGCACTGCGGTGAACTAATTTTATATGCCAGTGGCAAATTTGAAGACTTAGAGACACCGGAAGAAAGAACGGTGAGAAGTATCTCTGAGTTTAAGGCGCAAGTACCTTATTACTAAGATTCACTATTTTAAAGGTAAGTGGGGAAGAATAATCGGTATTTGGTCAACAATTGAACCATCATTTCCATATAAATAAAAAGTCCTTGTAGCTAGCACCTTAATTGGGCATATTTGTTATCCTGGTTGTTAGGGATTCGGCCAGTCCTAATAGAAATTATAATGATAAGGTGTAATGCCAAAGGTGTGTAGGTGCGCTCAACCCTAGCTTGCTCAGTATTGATATTGTGGCTGCAAATCATCGGAACTTTTTTCTCCGATGCGACAGCTATAGAGGTCGCTGACCTTCAATTTACTGAATTAAATAGCCGTAGTGGCTTGTCAAATACAAACGTCCTCGACATTGTCGAGGATGATAAAGGCTATATATGGCTCGCCACCATGAATGGCTTAAACCGTTATTCGGGCTACGATATCCAGCAATATCATCCGTCAGATATTGACCCCAATGCGCTGCCTAGTGGTTTGATTCACAAATTACTGGTAGACGACAACGGTGACCTTTGGGTAGGCACGCATTCAGGACTAGCAAAATACCGTCCGTTAACCGACGATTTTGAACGTTTCACCAAAGACAACACTGTAATGAAGTACGACTCGGTGATGGCCATAGCGCAAGGCGAGTCTGGCGAGATTTTATTTACAGATCCCAAGTACTTGTATTCTCTTGACCCCAAAACGGGTGTCGTAAAAATAGTGACCCAACTTTATTCCACGCCAGTGGGAACGCGCGTAATTTTTGACGAACCAAACAGAACCTGGGTGGGTTCTAATCAAAATTTTGCACTCATATACGATAAGTCGTCTGGAACTCTCTATCAAAGTGACCAAATCAATCCTTGGGGTATTTTCTTAACAGATACAACAGTCAATGATATTAAGATACTGGATAACCACTACTGGCTAGCTACCGATAATGGTGTCATCGTACTCGCTGCCAATGGCAATGTGGTTAATCATATTAAATTCTCAGAATTTGGCTCAGACAGTCATGTACTTATTACTACCATCCTCACTGTTGGAAATAGGCTATGGCTAAGCTCAAAAAATGATGGCGTTTTAATAGCCGACTTTATTGACAACCCCTCCACGCAACTTGATGGCAGTTCCTTTACACGAATCAATGCGGACAACGGTCAACTAACAGGCTTAACAGAAGACTTTATTTTTTCTTTACACGAAGATAGGTCGGGTAGCGTTTGGCTAGCCACCTCTCAAGGGGCCTTTAAGTACAATAAAACCTATTCACAAGTTAAGTTCTTCCCGAGCACCAGCACCCAACAAAGCTCCGCGGAAAGCGCTATTATCTGGGGCCTTGCTGAATCCCGTGATAACAGCGTTTTCTTTGCTTCACAGCAAAATGGTATTGGTAAATTAGAAAAGGTCAGTGGCAATATTAGCTACCTCCCTTCTCGCCCAGAAAAAGCAGAAAATGTTACCTATTGGGACCTTGTGATCGACAGAAACGATGGCTTTTGGGCAGCCGCCTCTAACGGCCTTAGAAAGTATCAATACACGCAAAACACCTTGGTCTTAGAAGACACCTTTTTTGAAAGTCACTTTGTCGACTATATCCATTACGATGGTCAGTCGTTATGGGTTTGGTTAGTAAATAAAGGCCTGCATTCTGTGGATACGACAGCAACTGCCAGCGACACTGGCAGACATGCAATAACGGCGTATGATATTGGTATTGAAGATACGTTCCATCTTCCTATTTACACTGACAGTGCTGGCAATATATGGTTGCGCCACGAAGAAGGGTTAGTTTTGTTTAACCCCAAATCCGGCAACATTTTACGTCGCCTCGATTCTACCAATGGGTTAAATTCACTGGTATATAGCGTGTATGAAACAGCAGAATCCTTCTGGTTAACCACCCGTTCTGACGGGGTGGTCGAACTAGATAAAACAACCTACAACGTGGTGCGAAAACAAGCCCGGGACGATAAAGATGGCTATATTTTCTCTTCCATTGGCATAAACAATGCTATTTGGTACGCAGACAGCGCTGGCGTACACCAAGTTGAATTACCGTCTTTACGTGAAATAACGACGGTGTCGAATATTCAGTTAGAGTTTAACTCTTTAGGTGAAAGTGCGGTGTTAGCCACTGACATGGGAGACATTTATTTTGGTGGAAATAAAGGGTTTAATAAAGTAAGAGCAAGAACCCAAAGAAATACCAAAGCCATGCCCCCTACCCGCTTACCTGAACTGTTTGAGTTTAGTGTATTCGGGCACTCCTCTTCTCCCTTTGAACTTGGCACAAACCAAACAAAAGAGAAAGGATTATCTCGTCGACAGAATATTACCTATACGTCCAGCACCCTGCTAGAGCACCATGAATCTCGCTTTAGTATTTCATTTGGTTTACTGAACCCTTTGTACCCAGAAGAAGTGCAATACAGGTACAAACTGGCGGGCTATGACAAACTGTGGACAAATATTGGGGGGCAGCGCACTGCCCAATTTAATAATGTGTCTTTTGGTAATTACACCTTTGAAGTACAAGCAAAAGAGCCAGGTAAAAACTGGTCGCCTAGCCGTAAACTAACCATTCAAATTGCGCGCCCCCCCTGGTTACACACTGTTGCATTAGTATTTTATGCGCTGCTTCTTACCGTAGTACTTGCCTTTGTTATTCGCCAGTATCAACTGAGAAAGTCCAATCAATTGGCCATCAAAGAGTCTGAAGAGCGGTTGAAGCTAACCCTGTGGAGCTCTGGCGATGAGCTGTGGGATTGGGACGTTTATCGCGGCCAAGTTTATCGGGCTAATACCTGGGGTACACTGGACTTTCCTCAGGATGACATTAGAACCACAGGCGCCTTTGACGCCAATATACACCCTAATGACATTCAGCGAGTCAAAGATGCGTTAAGAGCGCACTTAGAAGGAAAAAGTGACTTTTACGAGTTAGCTTACCGAGCAAAAACTTTCAAAAATCAGTGGGTTTGGATATTAGATAGAGGGAAAGTGGTTGAGAGAGACCACAACCAGCAACCCGTAAGGATGACAGGGACGCTAAAGAATATTAACCACCTGAAAGAGGCCGAAGAACAACTTAATTTGTTTAAGCGCTCTATTGAAAACATTTCAGAAGGCGTATTTATTACCAATACGCAATTTAAGTTTATTTCAGTGAACAACGCCTATTGCCAATACACGGGAGAAACCCGTGAGCAGGCCTTAGCCAGCTACATGAACTTCCTCCTTTACCCAGATGCGTTCACAGAAGAAATTAAAAAAACATTAAGGACTAAAAGCAATTGGTCTGGCGAGGTAGAATCTGTACGCATGAATGGCGAACGCTTTGAAATGGAGCTAAATATTGATGCCGTGCACGACGAAGACGGGCGCATCAGTCATTTTGTAGGTGTATTTAGCGACATTACCTCTCGTAAAAGTACCGAAAAAGAGCTATTAAAGTTAGCTAACACAGACCCGCTTACTGAACTGCCCAATCGGTCTTTCTATCAGGCAAGCCACCAAAACTTAGTCAGGAAGGCCGCACCACACACCTTGCTATGCTTAGACATGGATAACTTTAAAAAGATTAACGATTCATTGGGGCATCAAACCGGTGATATTTTAATTAAGCAAATTGCGAAACGTCTTCAGCGTATTACTGGTAAAAATGCAACCTGTTACCGCCTAGGGGGAGATGAGTTCAGTGTATTAATGGAAGACAGTGCCGATATACACACCGTTACCCACTACGCCCAAAATTTACTCGATACTTTGTCTCGCCCGTTTATTATAAATAAACAAGAATTTGTATTAGGTGCGAGTATTGGCATTGCATTTTTCCCCAACGACGGCACTACACCACAAGAAATGCTGAAAAATGCCGATACGGCCATGTATTTTGCTAAGAACAATGGCGGCAATAGCTATCAGTTCTTCAGTGGCGAGATGAACCAAAACGCGGTCCGACAGTTACAAATTGAAAACTTGATCCGCCAAGGTATAAAGGATGACTTATTTACAGTTTATTACCAACCCAAGGTAGATATTGCGTCTGGGAAGTTGGTAAGCATGGAAGCGCTAGTGCGCTTTGAACACCCAGAAAAAGGCATAGTAAGCCCTGGGCAATTCATTCCATTGGCCGAGCAGACCGGCCAAATTATCGAAATTGGTGAACAAGTCTTACGAAAAGCGTGTGCAGATACGAAGCGCTGGGTTAACCAAGGTATATTCACCGGCAGAGTGGCCGTGAATATCTCCGCCAAGCAATTCGAACTGCCCGACCTAGATGATAGAATCAACAAAGTGTTGAATGAAGTAGGCCTGTCGCCTTTACACCTAGAGTGTGAAATTACTGAAGGCACTCTGATGGAAAACCCAGAGAACGGGCTAAGAATGATGCGCCGGCTTCGTGAAAAGGGGATTCATTTAGCGTTAGACGACTTTGGTACAGGCTATTCGTCCCTCGCCTACCTAAAACGCTTCCCGCTAAACACACTAAAAATAGATAAAGCGTTTATCGACGATATTGCCAAAAGTAGCGTAGACCGGCATATGGCTGCCGCCATTATCAGCATTGCCCATAACCTCGGTCTAAAAGTAGTAGCTGAGGGTGTGGAAGACGAGCAGCAGCTCAGTATCTTACGCCGCTATGACTGTGAAATGCTGCAAGGTTTCTTGTATAGCCGCCCCATTAATGCCGATCGCTTCGAAAAACTGCTGTCGGAAAACCAACAGTTACACAACCTGCTCGGGCATTCAAATATTTGACCCTCTCCTTTAGTCTATTAGACAAAAGCGGCAAAAAAACGTCAATAAAATAGCCTCTCCTTCAAAAAATAAACTTAAGCCATTGTATTTAAAGAAAAATAAAAAGTGGCACAAGTTTGGCTTATACCTCTGTACCGATGAAAACCTTTTCCGTCGGCTTTGTTTGTTCAAAAATAAAAATCAGAGGAAATTGAGAATGTTAAAAGAATATGCTGTTGCACTAGTATTATCTACCGCTGCCCCTGTTGCTGCTGATAAACAAGAAGGTGCTGATAAAGCCCCTGAGCAGAAAAAAGAAACAGTGTCTCAACCACAGCAATATCGTCCAAAATCAGGTAATGGTGTAGGCTGGCCTTACGCTATCTAAGACTGAAAAATATTCATAAAAGAGAGAGCATAGACTCTCTTTTTTTATGCTTACTATGTAGGAAGGAGATTTACACACGCAGACACGCTGTACGGCTAAATGTGGATAGTCAGGCATACGCGCTTAGTAAGATTGCCTTTACCCCTAGAGACGTGTTACGCAGCCATATACAGGTTATTGAAACCTACGGCACGGCGCCAATGAATATGTTTAGCAATGCTGTACATGGGCAAAGATGCTACGCCAAAAACCATCCCTGCACACCACCACCGCTTAGCCGGCATTCCCCACTTTAACGCCTCAATATACAGTAAACCGCTGATCACTAAATTAATCATTAATATTGTCCACATTATTCAGTAATCACTCTCTATCTATAAAAACGCAGTTAACTTCTTATTTGAACGCCAAAAATTTGACACTTTATATTATTTATGGTGCGGAATTTACCGCAAAATTGATGAATAAACCATCACTTTTGGCGCATACGCACAAAAAAGCCGGGCCAAGCCCGGCTTTTAACATTTTAATTACAAGTTAATAAAATGTTTCGCCACCCTCGGCCATTTTAACCAGTACGTCCGCAGGAGAAAATTTGTCACCTACGGTGCTCGCATAGTGATTTAATCGAGCGACAACATCTGATAGACCAAGGGTATCCATATAACGGAAAGGTCCGCCTAAGAACGGCGGGAATCCAATACCGAAAATAGCGCCGATATCTCCGTCTCTGGCATTTCTTATGACGCCTTCATCAAGACAACGGGCCGCTTCGTTTAGCATCATTAACACACAACGTTCAGCCACTTCTTTTTCACTCAGTTTTGAGGATGGGGATAAACCAAGCAATGAGTAGATGCTTTCATCCACTTCTTTCCCCGGCTTTTTGCCTTCGTATGAGTAAAAACCTTTTTTATTCTTCTTCCCTTTGCGGCCATCAGCAAGGACTTTGTCAAAAGCAGATGGCGCTGTAAAGCGATCGCCAAAGGCTTCAACTAAGAATGGGATAATTTTCGTTCCCACGTCAATGCCCACTTCATCAAGTAATTTAACAGGCCCTACTGGGAACCCAAACTTAACCAGTGATTTATCGATATGCTCAATAGGCTCTCCCGCTAGAATGAGGCTCGCAGCTTCATTCATATAGGGGGCAAGAATACGGTTAACATAAAAACCTGCGCCGTCTTTAACTACAACCGGTGTTTTGCCCTGTTTCTTTGCGAACTCAACGGTAGAAGAAATCACTTGGTCAGAGGTTTTTTCATGTGCAATAACTTCGGCTAACGGCATTTTGTCTACTGGAGAAAAGTAGTGTAAACCTATCACGTTTTCTGGGCGCGCCGCTTTCGCAGCAATTTGCGTAATAGGAATAGATGACGTATTGGACGCAAAGATCGTACTTTCTTGACAATGAGCTTCAATATCCGCCACCATCTTTTGCTTCAAATCTAAATCTTCAAATACCGCTTCCACGACAATATCGGCATCCTGATACCCACTGTAATCCAAGGTGCCCGTGAGTAACGCCATTTGTTTTTGCATTTCACTATTGCGAATAAAGCGTTTTTTGACTTTTTTATTTAAAATGTCGTAGCTGTACTTCATTGCATTAGCAATCCCCTCAGCACGCACATCTTTAATACGTACAGGGACACCGGCTTTTGTTGACGTAACGTAAGCGATTCCGCCTCCCATTAAACCGCCACCCAGCACGCCTACTTTATTCATTTTTTCAGGCTTAACACCCTCAACACCATTTTCTTTCTTCATCTCTGTAGTAGCGAAGAATATTTGACGAAGTTGGAAAGATTCTGGCGTCATGACCAGCTTACCAAAGGCTTCTGCTTCAGCTTTTAGGCCTGCTTGAATACCATCATTAACGCCGGTTTCAATCACATCGATAATGTATCCAGGCGCGGGATAATTACCCTTTGTTTTCGCAAAGGTAGCTTCTCTCGCCTTTTTAAACATCATGCTTTTACCTGGCCCGGTATTTTCTAGCATTTTGTTCATCAGACCTTTTTGTGGCGCTTCACGCTCAGGCTTGCGTTTTAACGCAAACTGTTCAGCAACCTCAAGCAACACGCTATAGGGAACAACATCGTCAACAATGCCGTATTTTTTAGCTTGCTTCGCCCTAACAGAAGACCCTGTTAGCATCATTTTCATGGCTTGTTGAATACCAATAAGGCGAGGTAGACGTTGTGTTCCTCCACTTCCCGGTAACAAACCCAGTTGCACTTCAGGCAAACCAACTTGTGTGCTCGCTGCATCGGTACAAATTCGGTAATGGCAAGCAAGGGCAAGTTCTAGCCCGCCACCTAACGCCGGACCATGAATAGCAGCAACAAACGTGGCTTTCATGTTTTCGATACGGTCAAATATGGCCTGACCACCGGCGGCAATTGCGGTTGCATCTTCAGCGCTCTCGCACGCTGCCAGCATTGAGATGTCTGCACCAGCAACAAATGAGTTAGATTTTCCGCTGGTTAACACCACCCCTTTAATACTGCTGTCGCCATCAATATCATCAAGCATCGATGAAATTTCATCACCAAATTCGGCTTTAAGCGTGTTCATAGACTCGCCAGGCACATCCATTGTCAAGATGGCTACGCCGTTGTCTTGCTTGGTTAGCGTAAATGCACCAGAAGCTGGTTGAACGTCATTTGTCATGTCTATTTCCTGACTCATCTTATTCTGTCTCCACAATCATGGCTGCACCTAAACCACCTGCAGCACACGCAGTAACAAGGCCCGTTCCGCCGCCTCTACGATTCAGTTCATTGAGCATCTGCGTAATCATACGCGTACCTGTTGCCGCAAATGGGTGACCATAGGCGATAGAACTACCCATTACGTTAAACTTGTCCATATCGATTTCGCCAGTGGCTTTAGTACGTCCTAGCTTCTCTTGTGCAAATTTGTCGCTAGCAAACATCTTAACATTGGCAAGGGTCTGCGCAGCAAACGCTTCGTGCATTTCTATCAACGTTAAATCGTTTAATGTCATTCCTGCGCGATCAAGGGCAATTGGCGTTGCGTAGGAGGGTCCCATCAGCATATCTTCCCATACATCAATAGCAGAAAATGCATAGCTTTTAATGTAGCCTAATGGTGTGTAACCAAGCGCTTTTGCGCGACTCTCTGTCATCATTACAACTGCAGAGGCCCCATCGGTTAACGGTGTAGCGTTAGCCGCTGTAACCGAGCCATACTTTTTGTCAAACACTGGACGCAGTTTTGCGTAGCCTTCTAACTTAGAGTCAAAGCGTACGTTATTGTCACGCTCTAGTGCGCCTTTGTAAGGTTCAGCATAAGCTGTCATGACTTCACCTGACAGTTTGCCCGCTTCCCAACTCTCTGCCGCTAAGCTATGAGAACGGTGAGCCAATTTGTCTTGATCTTGGCGAGAGATTTGATGGCTTTTAGCCATTTGCTCTGCCGTTTGCCCCATAGATAAGCCGGTTGAGTATTCCGCTACCGCAGGAGGCACAGGGGCCAGGTCTTTTAAGCCTAAGCGCTTAAAGATATTCAGTTTTTGACCCAGTGTTTTTGTCTTTTGCAAATCGACCAAAGCGCGGGCAAGGTTTTTTGATACACCGATAGGCGAGACAGATGTGGAGTCGGCTCCACCGGCTATACCTACCTGGACAGTGCCTGCCATCATACTTTCAGCGATGTTTACAGTGGATTGAAAACTCGTCGCACACGCTCGTGAAACACTATAAGCATCGGTATGAACGTTCATGCCGGTGCCCAAAACAATTTCACGAGCAATGTTGGGGGCCTCTGGCATTTGCACGACTTGGCCGTATACCACTTGGTCAACCCACTCTTTTTTAATGCCATGACGCACGAGAAGCTCGTTAACGACCATTTTACCTAAATCGACTGCTGGGACACCGTGGAAGTATGTTGCCATTTTCGCAAACGGAGTACGAAGCCCCGCGACAATGGCGATGCGATCACCCTCTCGGGTAGTAACTGATTGTTTTGTAGCCATATTGCACCTAAGTTAATGACCGAGACTTACGCAATTGCAAGTGGTCTGACCTGTAATGAACCTAATTTTTACAAACAATGAACAAAATAGCAAATTATCCACCCCTTCATCATAGTTTCAGCTGAAATCTTTACCGTCTTATAGCAGAATTTCATGAGAATCGATTTATGGCCTTGAGATTGGGTAAAATGAACCATATATGAAAACCATAGTCTGTTTTGTATAAATCTTCATGAATGCCTAAGTTCCCCTTAGGTTTAACGACTAAATTTTTCCTATAACTAGAATTTTAACGGAACGTTTGCATTATGGCGGCACAGCAGTTTCAGCAATTACATGCGTACTTAGATCAGCAAATTATTGGTCAAAGTGCACTTACAAAAAGTATTCTTATTGCACTATTGGCCGATGGGCACCTGCTCGTGGAAGGTCCTCCAGGACTTGCCAAGACACGTGCTATCAATGCATTAGCCAATGGCGTAGACGGCGATTTTCATCGCGTTCAGTTTACCCCTGATTTGCTTCCTGCCGATCTTACTGGGACAGATATCTACCGCCCTGAGACCGGTGAGTTTGTATTTCAAAAAGGCCCTCTTTTTCATAATTTAGTGCTAGCCGATGAAATTAACCGGGCACCGGCAAAGGTTCAGTCAGCCTTATTAGAAGCCATGGCTGAGCGTCAAATTACGGTAGGCAGTAAAACTTACCCGCTGCCCCCACTGTTTTTAGTAATGGCAACACAAAACCCGCTAGAGCAAGAAGGGACTTATCCCCTACCAGAAGCGCAATTAGACCGCTTCCTCATGCATGTGGATATTGATTACCCCGACGCACAAACCGAGTTGGAAATACTTAGACTTACTCGTGGAGAAGCCCTGTCTGCTCCTCCTGTGACACCGCCTACGCTTTCACAAGAAGATATCTTTAGTGCAAGAAAAGCGGCCCTGGGTCTGCATATGGCACCCGAGCTAGAGCAATATTTAGTGCAGCTTATTATGGCCACCCGTAAGCCTGAACGTTTCGATGCTAACCTGGCTCAATGGATTGCGCTTGGCACGAGCCCGCGCGCCACAATTAGCCTCGACAAATGCGCTAGGGCCCATGCCTGGTTAGCCGGTCGAGATTTCGTCGGCCCGGATGATATTCAAGCAGTTGCGCACAATGTATTGCGCCATCGTATTATTTTGTCTTACGAGGCTGAAGCTGAGGGCGTTACGGTTAATGATGTTCTCGATAAGATTGTTGCTACCGTCGCAGTTCCATAAATGATGAATACCCTAACCACTCAACTGCAATTGTTGAAAAGCAATGGCGTTAGCCTCTCTACGCCTGAGCTACTTCGCTACCAACAGTTGGCAAAACTGTTTAGCTTAGTGCCCAAGCGGGCACCACAAGCCAAACTTGCCGGTAGCTACCTTACTAAACATAAAGGTAGAGGCATGGAGTTTGACGAAGCCAGACATTACCAACCCGGCGATGATATTAGGGCAATTGATTGGCGTGTAACGGCAAGAACAGGTAAAACACATACAAAAATTTATCGCGAGGAACGGGAGCGTCCTGTCTTTCTTTTTTGCGACTTTTTGCCCTCAATGATGTTCGGCACGAAGCTACTGACTAAATCCGTGCAAGCCGCCCATACGGCTGCACTCATAAGTTGGTCTGCTGCTGCCCGTGGCGACAAAGTCGGCGCAATTGTGTTTAACCAAGCACGGCACAAGGAAGTTAAACCTTTGACCCGCAAAAAAGCGGTGTTGCATATATGCCACGAGCTTAAAGACGTTCATTCATCAAGTCTTGCTTCCACGGTAAATCGTGAGGAAAGCCTTAACGCCTTTGCTGACGCATGTGCAAGAGCAAGGCGTTTAGCTAAACCAGGCAGTTTAGTTTATCTTGTGTCCGACTTTCAAAATTTAAGTGCGAAAGCGCTTCAACACCTTAGCCAGTTAACCCGACATTGTGAAGTCCGCGCCATCGTAGTGGAAGACCCAATCGAATTAGCCTTACCCTCAACGACAAATATACAAGAAGTTAAAGTCTCCGACGGCACAGATCAACAAAGTTGGTTACTAGGCGACAGCAACGAACAAAAGGCATACGAACAATGGCGTGCAAAAACCCGGCAAGATACAGAACACACCTTGAAGAAAGCGAACATCGCGCGATTTCACGTGTCATCGGGTTTCCCGCTTGACCAACAGCTTCAAGCCATGCAACGGGAAGTGATGTAATGCAAATGAGCCCGAACGCTGCGCAAACCGATCCACTAGCACAACTAAAAGACATTCACCCTCCTTCACAGATAAACTGGTGGCCTCTCGATTGGGGATGGTGGACACTGCTGGTTCTACTTCTCGTCGCCATTAGTACTTTAGCGGTGTTTTGGTTACGACGCCGCGCATTTAACCGCGCCCGCAAGGCTGCTCTTGTTGAGCTATCAAACATCAGCGAAACCGATGCAAATTGGCCTATGCAGATAAATAGCCTATTAAAGCGCACCAGCAAAACCTATTTTTCTAACGAAGATGTCGCCAGCCTTTATGGCCGTCCTTGGTTAGAATTTATGTTAGCCCAAGTCGCTAAATCTAAACTTGGTACATGCAATGAGGGGCTTAAACAACTGACACAACAGCTGTATTCACCTTCGGTAGACGCTACGCAATTTACACGTTGTAAAAGCGCAGCAAAGTACTGGCTTAAACACGCCAACTTTAAGAAAAACAATCGCCGCGCTCATGCGTACACATCCTCCGCGGAGGTAAGTCATGTTTGAATTTGCTTGGTGGTGGGTGCTCTGCGTTATTCCCCTCCCCTTTATCATTCGATGGCTTGTTAAACCCAAGCAAAAAAGCGCCTTAGCAGCGCTGAGAGTGCCAGCTTTAAGACCCAACATGGTTACTAGCATCCAGGCAACTAAATCTCGTAAGGTACCGCTTTTGGTCGCCTCTGCCATATGGCTGGGGCTTGTACTTGCAGCCGCACGCCCCCAGTGGCTGGGGGAGCCTATAAGTATACCTAGCGAAGGTCGTGAAATGATGTTGGCTGTCGACCTTTCAGGCAGTATGAAAATTGACGATATGCAGTTAAATGGCCGTCAAGTGAACCGTCTCACCATGACAAAATCTGTGCTATTTGATTTTATCAAGCGAAGAGTGGGCGATCGACTTGGCTTGATTCTGTTTGCTGATACTGCTTATTTACAAGCACCGCTTACCTACGACAGAGATACTGTGGCAACCTTATTAAGTGAAGCTGTGATCGGTTTGGTGGGCGAACAAACTGCCATTGGTGATGCGATAGGTTTAGCAGTCAAACGGTTTGATGAAAAAGATGAGTCAAACAACGTTCTTATTCTACTCACTGATGGGCAAAATACGGCGGGTAATATTACCCCTGAGCAAGCGAAAACCTTAGCCATAGAAAAAGGGGTAAAAGTTTACACCATTGGAGTTGGGGCAGATCAAATGCTGATTCAAAGCTTTTTCGGTAGTCGGCAAGTCAATCCATCTCAAGAACTCGATGAAGACATGCTTATGGACATTGCCGAGTCGACAGGTGGAAAATACTTTAGGGCAAGAGACGTCAATGAACTAGAAGCTATTTACGCCACCTTAGATACCCTTGAGCCCATTGAAGGCGAAACACGTAAAATGCGGCCACTGACCTCTTTATTTTATTACCCCTTAGCTTTGGCTTTTATTTTGTCACTGGGCTGGGCGCTGGTTCACTTACTTACGGGCGCATTGCGCCAGCTTAGGTTACCCAAAAAGGAGGTTGAATAAAGTATGCCACTTCACGATTTTCATTTTATTCGACCTGAATGGCTTTGGGCTATTATCCCCACGCTGTTGGTTTGGCTGTGGTTAACTGTTTCGCATAAAAAACAATCGGGCTGGCAATCGGTTATTCCAGCACATTTATACGATCACATGTTGGTAGGTCAAACACAAAAAGTCAGGAAGCCCGCGTATTCAGTTTTACTTGTAGTGTGGATAATTGCTCTTTTAGCCCTTGCAGGCCCCACGTGGGAGCGCTTGCCACAACCGGTATATCAACTGAAAAATGGCCATGTCATTGTGCTTGATATGTCGTTGTCTATGCGCGCCACTGATGTCACTCCTGATCGCATGACTCGCGCTAAATACAAAGCCATCGACCTTGTAAACTATATAGGCGAAGGTGAAATGGGCCTCGTTGCCTATGCTGGAGACGCATTCGTCATCAGCCCTTTAACGAAGGATGCACAAAATATCTCCGCCTTATTACCCAGCCTCTCACCAGAAATCATGCCGGTTCCTGGCAGTGATCCACTGTTAGGTATTGAACGGGCTGCAGAGCTACTTACTAATGCAGGCTACAGTAAAGGCGCTATCTATTGGATTACCGATGGCATTGATAACAAACAGCAAACTGAACTCCAACGCTTTGTGAAGACGTTACCTTTTACGCTTAATGTACTTGCAGTGGGAACCAAAGATGGCGCACCAATAAAACAGGTAAATGGCGAATTGCTTAAAGATGCCAGTGGCGGCATAGTCGTCCCAAGGGTCAATGAGAATGCTATCGCCAGTATTGCACGTGCAGGAGGCGGAACTTTTCAACGTTTGGCCACCAATGATAGTGATATTAAAGGGTTGGTGTCAGTAGATCGATTTTCCTCAGACAGTGAATCTTCCGAAAGTGATGACAGCAAAGATAACAATGGCGACAGATGGAGCGAGCTAGGCCCTTATCTCCTGCTACTACTATTGCCCTTTGTTGCCTATGGATTTAGGAAAGGGGTGGTGATTTGCTTACTAATAGGTTTGTACCTGCCACTTTCCACGGACACCAGCTATGCGCAAACAAGCGCGCCGGTTCAACCCACCACTGAAAATGAAAGCCCGCCTGTGTCGTGGTGGGAAAAACCATTTTTAAATCGCGATCAGGAAGGCTTTGCTCACTACGCTGGCGACGACTTTGGTAATGCGGCAAATACGTTTAAGAGCCCCCAATGGCAGGGCGCTGCACATTATAAAGCGGGCAATTACGAAGATGCGCTGCGTGCATTTGAACAAGTAGATGGCGCTGACGCACTTTATAATCAGGGTAATGCCCTTGCTAAAATGGGCGATCTCGATGCAGCCATTGAACGATATCAACAGGCATTATCGATAGACCCCGACCACAAAGATGCCGCAGAGAATAAGGCCTTGCTTGAAGCATTGAAAAAGCAACAGCAGCAACAGCAGCAGCAGCAACAAAATGGCGATGACAATCCTCAGGATCAATCTGAAAACGGAGATAGTCAGCAAAATCAAAACAATGAAAATCAAACTGACGAGAATCAGCAAGGCAATGGTGATCAGCAGTCTCAGTCGCAACAAAATAATGAAGCGGGTGAGCATCAAGACGGCCAAAGTGGGGATCAACAAAGCGACACTGATGAGCGAAATTCCCCATCAGAGAGTGAAAGTCGCAACGCAGAGGACCAAGATTCTGACACTGAAAATGAGGCTCAATCCCCTCAACAATCTGCGCAACAAGAGCAGCAGGACGGCGCCGAACAGCCTGTTCAAGGGCAAGCCGGTGAACTCACCGATGAAGAAAAAGAACAACAACAGCGAATAGAGAATTTAATGCGGAAAGTTCCTGATGACCCTGCGTTTTTATTAAAACGAAAAATGCAGCTAGAAGCACAAAAACGACAACGTCAGCGCATGCCTTCAAACCGGAGTGATTGGTAAATGAGAGTGTTAATATTCACATCCACCTTGTTTCTTATGGTATTCCACAGTGTAGTGGCAATGGCAGAGGTAGAAGAAGTTCAAGCAACCATAGATAAAAACCCAGTTATGGTAGACGAAGCCATACGGCTAACTATCACGGCAAATGGTAGCGCCAATCGAGATGCTTTTGACAGTTCCGCGTTACTTAAAGACTTTGTGGTGGGTCGAACTTCCGTCAATAGCCAAACATCCATTGTTAATTTTGATACTAAGCGAACCACAACCTGGGTCACTACCCTCTTTCCACGTAAAGAAGGCAGCTATACCATTCCTTCATTTACCATTGAAGGAAAACAGACTCAGCCTATTACGGTGAAGGTGATCCCTGTTCAACAATCAGATAAAGTGGCTCGAGACTATTTTGTGACCACTGACATCGATCTGCAAGAAGCCTATTTAAATCAACAGTTACTCTACACCGTGAAGTTACACCTTGCGTCAAACATTGAACGAGGAAGCCTTCAAAGCCCAGAAATGCCCAATGCTGATATTCGTCAATTGGGTGATGATGCGCAGTACACAGATATTATCAATGGCAGACGCTATCAAATTATTGAACGGAAATTTGCCATAGTGCCGCAAGCGTCTGGCGAATTTACCATTCGCGGCCCAATCTTTACAGGGGAAGTCGCAGCGCCAAATACGAATCAACGGTTCGGATTTTTCAATCGTACGCAACAGGTAAACAGAGTCGGGCCTGACATTACCATTCAAGTAAACCCTATTCCTAAGAACATCGACTACCCCTGGCTCCCCTCAGAAATGGTACGTTTAGACGAAGAGTGGCCGCAAGGAGAGAGCTTCACCGTTGGCGAGCCCATCACTCGCGTGGTAACACTTACCGCGATAGGTGTGGTAGAAGAGCAATTGCCTGACATTCCTGAATTCTACCCGCCGAACTTCAAACTTTATCCCGATCAATCATCCACGACCACGGTGGAGAAAGATAATGCACTCATCGCGCAACGAATGTCGTCCCTTGCCCTTATTCCTACGCAAGCGGGCAATATCGTGCTCCCTGAAGTCACTATCCCTTGGTTTAATACTGTGACTGAAAAAACCGAGTATGCCACGCTACCCGCCAGAACCGTTTCGGTGTCGCCTGCCGCACCGTCAGTCGCCGGCCAACCGTCACAAAGTGCGCCTTTACCCTCGTCAGCGTTAGATAACCCAACGTCTCAAGCGCCAGAAAAACCAGATTCATTCGATACGGATAACAAGCCTGCCAGTGACATCTCGTCTACACCTTCCTATTTGACATGGCTGTTTGCTGTGTTGTGGGTGTTAACCGCTATGGGTTGGGCGATAACCTACAGAAAACGCCGTTCCCTTTCCACCAGCAGCTCAGCTAGCCTGGTGTCAACGGGTAAAAATAGCCTATCTGAAGCAGACGCGTTCAAACAGTTAAAGCAAACAATACGCACAAAAAACAGCCAGGATATCAGTGCTGCACTACAGCAATGGTTGAAATTACTTTACCCGGACGCTAAGGGTATTATCAGCCCCTCTCAGTTTACTGAAACACAGGGCATTCAACAGCCATACAATGATCTACTTAGTGCGCGATTTGGTAAAAGCAGTACGCAATGGGACGACAAGGCCTTCGTTCAAGCAATTGAAGATGCCAGAAAAAAAGTAAAGGAAAGTCAACGCGCAGGGCCTCACTCCCTCGCACCACTTTACCCGAGTGTTTGAGCGTTAACCCATTAATAAAATAATAAGCAGCAGTAAAACTGCTGCACTTACACCTTAGGGAGACACTATGAGTATAAAAACGATAGCCTATTCGTCACTGGCATTGCTAGTCGCGGCCACCACTGCTTGCACCCCGGCTTCCCCTCCACAAAACACCGCTGTTAGTGCCGAAGCTGATGGACCTGCAGGTCAGACTGAATCCCAACGTTTGCAAGCCTTTTTCGAGCGCACTTTCGACGAAGATCTTAAACGCTCGCCTACTTTTCAAAGTCGTCTTGGGAAAAAATGGGATTATGATAAATGGGACGACGTTTCTGAAACACAAATGGACAGTCGCGTAGCCATCCTTAAAAACAGACTTGAAACCATTGAGCACTTCGATACCGCTAAATTGTCGAAGCAGGAACAACTTAGTCTTCGCTTGTTTAAGCTAGGGGTAGAACGCGACCTTGCAAATGACAAATTTCGGCATCACAAGTATATCGTGCATCAGTTTCGGGCTGCCCATACCCAAATACCCAGTTTCCTGATCAATATTCATAAAATCAATTCAAAAGACGATGCCAAAGCCTATATAAGTCGACTCGATAATGTACGTACCTATTTAGGTCAGGTTATTGATCAAATGAAGCTGAGAGAGGAAGCCGGCGTATTCCCACCCGCTTGGGCATATGACCAAATGATTAAGGCATCAAAAAATGTCATTTCCGGCGCGCCTTTCGACACCAGTGACACTCCCTCTACTCTGTGGAAAGATTTCCAAAATAAAGTGAGCCAATTAACCTTAGATGAGGCGGAAAAAAATACATTATTAGGTGAAGCCAAAGCAGCGTTAGTCACGTCTGTCATGCCGGCTTACGAGAACTTTATTGATGCCTTAGCTCACCAGAAAACACAGTCTCCCGAGGGAGACGGCGTTTGGCGTTTACCCGATGGAGAAGCCTGGTATCAAAATCGCCTGGCATGGTTTACGACTACCGATCTTACCGCTGATGAGGTTCATCAGTTAGGCTTAGACAATGTCGAACGCATCCACAACGACATGCGCAAAATTATGAAACGTGTGGGATTTGAAGGTAGTTTACAAGAATTCTTTACATTCATGCGAGAAGATCCGCAATTTTACCTTCCAGCGACCCCAGAAGGGCGTCAAGCGTATTTAGATACGGCAAAACAGCGTATTGACGAAATGCGAGAGGCGCTACCAGACTATTTTGGCATACTTCCGTCAGCGCCCATGATAGTCAAACGAGTAGAAGCATTTAGAGAACAATCCGCAGGCAAAGCGTTTTATCAAAGCCCTGCGCAAGATGGCAGCCGTCCCGGTATCTATTACGCCAACCTTTACGACATGAACGCGATGCCGACCTACCAGCTAGAAGCCCTCGCCTATCACGAAGGAATACCGGGTCATCATATGCAGCGAGCTATCGCCCAAGAGTTAGACGGCATTCCCCAGTTCCAAAAATTTCTTTCGTTCACTGCCTACACTGAAGGTTGGGGCCTTTATACTGAAGAACTAGCGAAAGACATGGGGTTTTATAGTGATCCTTATGCAGATTTTGGACGCTTAGCGATGGAATTATGGCGAGCATGTCGTTTAGTGGTTGATACGGGTATTCATGTCAAAAAATGGTCTAGAGAAGAAGCGGTAGATTATTTGGTGGCGCAAACCCCTAATGCCAAATACGATGCACAAAAAGCTATCGAACGGTACATTGCTATGCCGGGCCAAGCCACCGCTTACATGATTGGCAAACTTAAAATTATGGAACTTAGAAATAAAGCCATGGAAGAACTTGGCGATAAGTTTAGCTGGCAAGGCTTCCATGACCAGATTTTGAAATACGGCCCCGTTCCATTATCAATACTGGAAGAAAACGTTAATCAATGGATTGCCGAGCAGAAATAGCTATCTTACGCGTTGGCATTGCGATTCAGATTTAAACAGGCACATAGACAGCCTAAGCTGGGCAATGCCCAAAAATCGCCGATAAACCATATGAATGAGCACTTTAGGTTAAGTTTAAAGTGCTTTTTTTTATGCCATAATAAAATTCTAATAGAAAATATCGGATTTTTTAATGTTTGCACGAAATAGATCTGAGGGTGTTCAGGTCTTATCCAGCATGAACGCAAAACAAAAAAGATATGAAGCGCTTGTAAAAGCTTTTCATGCAGACATATATCGTTACGCCTACTGGTTGGTCAAAGACAGAAGCGTAGCTGAGGACATTGTGCAAGAAACATTTCTTCGCGCATGGCGCTCCCTTGACGCGTTAAATGACGAAAAAGCAGCAAAGTCTTGGCTAATTACCATACTCAGGCGCGAAAACGCCCGGCGATTCGAGCGTAAGCAATTAGACGTTGTCGACATAGAGGATGTCAGTATTCACGATGATACCCAGCGCGCCGATGAAGATATTCAAGACAGAGAGCTTCACAGACTCCTAGGTAGCTTAACATTGGAATATAGAGAGCCTTTGATACTTCAGCTTATCTTTGGCTACAGTGGAGAAGAGATTGCTAATCAACTCGGTTTAAACAAAAACACCGTAATGACACGATTGTTTAGAGCTAGGAATCAATTAAGAGAATCACTGGAAAATGAGAGTGAACAGCGAGGTCGTATAAATGGATGAGTTAGAATTTAGGCGCAGAATTTATGCCGATCCAGAAACGACTGACAACGACGTTGTCGATGCTGCAAAACAGGACGACAACAAGCGTAAATTTTGGAATGAGCAAATTCAGCTAGACCGGCAATTAAGAAAAGCGGTGAAGGTTGATGTACCAGAAGACTTATCCCATCGTCTTATATGGCAACAGTCCGCAAGCGAATTCAAACGGTATCAAAAACGCAGTAGATGGTATATGGCATTAGCGGCATCGGTGGCATTTACCTTTGGTATTGGATTCACAATGTGGTACCACCAGCCAATCAGCATTGGCGGACAAGCCTTGGCTCATATGCAATATGCAGAAACTGAGCGAGCGCATTCCCTGCTTCCAGTGAACTTAGAGATGGTAAACGCAAAACTCGCCAGTTTTGGCGCTAGCTTTACCGACATGATAGGTGAGGTGGAAGTGGCTAATTACTGCCATTTAAGTACCGTTAGAAGCTTGCACCTTATTGTGAATACGCCACAAGGAAAGATGTCTGTGTTCATCGTACCTGAGCGCGGGGATATTCGTGTACCGAGTGAGTTTGACGACAAGCAATATCACGGTGAGAGCATGAAGTTAACCCATGCGAATGTCATGGTTGTAGGCAGTAAAGACGCTGACCTCAGTGAAATGAAAAAGCAAGTGTCGGAAAAAATCCAATTCTCGATTTAATCAGTAAGCTACTGAAAGTAATAATTTAAAGTCGGCCCAGCAGGCCGATTTTTTATTTTCAGTACTGTCCTCTCGTACAGGTATTCAAATGCCCCGAGATAACCTATACTAAGGTCTAACTAGTTACAGTAAACTAAAACTCACCTGCTTTATGGCAGTTGTTAAGTAGAAGTAGAGCTCATTGTATGTATGCGCCCTGTTGTCACCTAAAAATAAAATTCAGACCCTACTTAATCCTCTTTTTGGCTTTAGTATTTTCAGCCTTTCCCACCACCGCCAATATCAATCAGACGGCTGAAGAAGAAAAGTTTCGCCAATTAGGCAATCTGCTCAAAGCTGTAGTTTATCAATGGAATAGCCCCGCTGGGTTAAACAACATAGAGATTGCTAGACTCATAGAAGAAAGTGGTATTAAGCGCGACAATTCCACGATTGCGAGCGTTATTAGAGCTGTTATGTACGAAATGACCGCTGGAAATATCAAGGAAGATAAACTGCCACTAGATACTCCTAACGCGATTACAGAAAAGCAATGGCAATACTTAAAGAACCTAAACATAGATAGGTATGCCGCATTGAAGTCGTATTACGTTATCGCCAGTGCAGCAAGTCGTAGATACAAGCAAAGTGAGCGATTAAAAAGAAGTATTCCATCTCTTCACGCTCTAAAAGAAGAACTTATTCAATCTGGTTCTACAACGGCTGTAGCAATCTCAAGTATCTGGCTAGCAATGGAATATTCAGAGTTACATCCACTGAAAACAGTGGTAGAACTAGAGTACGCCCTCCCTCACCTTCCCGATTACGATGAGAAATATAGTCTTGAGACCGCACTAGATAAAACTCTTGCACACTCATGGTTAGCCGAAGCTTACATGAACCTAAATGTGATTTCTCGGTCTCTCGAGCATAATTTGCAGTTGATTGAGCAGGCCAAGAAAAACAGTAGACTATCAGCTTTCACCTTCTCAGGAGCAATTGAAGCTTTATGCAGGCTCACAAATTTTAGTGAAGCATTAAAACTAATCAAAGAAGCTAACTTCGTTGCTCGTCAAAGTGGGGACTTAAGTCAGGAGCTATTTGTGTTAATGTTGGAGGCAGGTGTTTATGCGAATAGATTACAACCTGGTGATAAGCAAAGAATTCAACGCATAACTACCGACCTTTCTCGATTTAAAGATCTAAAGTTACCGGTCAATATCATAACTTCACCACTAATACTAAATCTATATAATCTAGCGGTTATCGGTAGCGATACAGACTTTAAGCAAGCTATCATTTCCTATTCGTTAAAAATAAACAATGAAGCAGAGGTTGCTTACTATAGTCGGCCACTTTTGTTAAATAAGCATCAGCAGCTTAGAAACATCTATAAACTAAGGGGCGATTTTGAAAAAGCTCTGTTTCATCAGCAAGAATATGAAAACTTGCTGGTGCAATCTCGCAACTTGCCGGAGCAACTTGATAACCTTGTCAACGACTCTCCTTTAGAGCGTGATATAACCATTAGCAAACTGCAAAGGCTGGCACTCAGTAAAGATAAACAAAACCTCGCTTTAAAAGCAGAACGACTACAAGCCATATTGTTTGGTGTGGTGGCGGCGTTAACCACCTTGCTACTGTTTTGGTTCTGGCGTGGTCAGCGCTCGAAGGCGAAACTCGGCGACATTGATGATCTTACCGGTGCCTTTACCCGCAGAGCCATGTTTCGAGCCGCGTCGAAACCGATGAGTTCTAAGGTGGCTTCTTGTCTAGTACTTATCGACCTTGATCATTTCAAACGAATTAATGACAGGTTCGGCCACGTAGTGGGCGATGAAGTATTGTCTACCTTTGGTAGAGTTACCCGTGAACGTATTCGCAAAACGGACACCTTTTGTCGGTATGGCGGAGAAGAGTTTTTGCTTTATTTGCATGACACCAATGAAGACAACGCAGCTACGCTGCTTAAAGATATAAAACGTTCTATGGAATTACACACCCACTGGCAAGCAACCGACGAAGTTTTCTCAGTGAGTTTTTCAGCCGGAGTGGTCGAAATTAAAGGCGAGAAGAATATCGAAAAAATTATAAAAGCTTGCGACCACCTGCTTTATAAGGCGAAAAATGCCGGCCGAGGCAAAATAGAAACCGTATCAATACAAAGGTATTTCACAGAGCAAGTTTAACCCCAGTGTAGTTGCTACTCGCCTTATATAATCCTTTATTTCCCCAACATCGTATAGAAATCGTGCAAGGTGTTCCACTGGCATAGAGACTCTGCGCCATTGGTGTTAGCATGAAATAAAAAACACAGGGAATTTATATGGATACTGGCACGATAATCTCGTTGGGTTTGTACTTTGTAGTGATGCTAGGTATAGGCTTATTTGCTTACCGGCAAACAGACACCAATGTTGAAGGCTATATGCTAGGTGGTAGACAATTAGGCCCTGCTGTCACAGCATTGTCTGCTGGCGCCTCAGACATGAGCGGCTGGATGTTAATGGGCTTACCGGGCGCCATGTATGTCTCAGGCCTCTCTGCTGGCTGGATAGCTGTAGGGCTAACACTCGGTGCACTGGCTAATTACATGTTAGTGGCCCCCCGACTCCGCGTTTACACCGAAGTCGCCAATAACTCAATTACATTACCTGACTATTTCGAAAACCGCTTTAACGATAATTCACGATTATTGCGAGTTATCGCATCGGTGGTAATTGTTATCTTCTTTACGCTTTACACTTCATCAGGCGTTGTGGCTGGCGGAAAACTCTTCGAAACCTCTTTCGGTTTAACCTACGAAACCGGCTTATACGTTACCGCAGGTGTGGTAGTGGCCTACACCTTGGTGGGTGGTTTTATGGCTGTCAGCATGACCGATTTCGTGCAAGGCTGCATTATGTTCATTTCGTTAATCATGGTGCCTGCGGTGGTGATTACCGAACTCGGTGGCATAGGTGCATCTATAGATGCTTTGGACAACATTAATCCCGCATTATTTGATGCCTTTATGGATGCCTCTTCAAACGAAGCACTTACCTTTATTGGCATTGTGTCGCTCATGTCTTGGGGGCTAGGTTACTTTGGCCAACCTCATATCATTGTGCGCTTTATGGCAATTCGTTCTGTTGATGATATCCCCACGGCGCGTAACATAGGCATGAGTTGGATGATTGTGTCTATTATCGGGGCCTTAATGACAGGTCTATTCGGGCTGGCATATGTCACAGGCAACAATAACACCATAGACCCTGAAACGGTGTTTATTTACTTGTCGCAAATTTTGTTTCACCCCTTCATTGGTGGATTTTTACTCGCCGCAATCTTGGCCGCCATCATGAGTACTATTTCATCTCAGTTGTTAGTTACCTCAAGTTCATTGACTAGCGATTTTTATCAAGCATTCGTGCGCCGCGATGCTACCGATAAAGAATTAGTCATCGCAGGAAGAGTAAGCGTGGTGGCCGTAGCACTTGTGGCTATTTTTCTTGCCTACGACAGAGACAGCACTATCCTCACCTTAGTCAGTAATGCATGGGCGGGCTTTGGCGCGGCATTTGGTCCACTGGTACTATTTAGTTTGTTCAAACGAGAAATGACCCGCCGCGCTGCGCTCGGTGGCATGGTCGTGGGAGCGGTCACAGTATTACTTTGGATTTACTTACCCATCGAAATTGCAGGGCAACCTTTAGGTGACTGGATGTACGAAATTGTACCTGGGTTCATTCTTTCGAGTTTAACCATTATGATTTTGAGCAAATCAGGTACGCCTCGTGACGGCGTGGTGAATACCTTCGATTTATTCCAGCAAAAACTAAACGCAAGAAAATAGCTTAACCGTTACTCATAAGAGCCCCAGCAAAGTTTACCTTTCTGGGGCTTTTTTGTCTCTATTCTCCCTCCGCGTGTGACTTATGCTTCAATTGCATGACAGATTTATTTCTTGGAATAACAGAAGTATTTTAAATATCAAAATGGCATTAGCCAGGGACTAAATGAATATGTTATCTTCTATGCAGAAAAATAACCCGCATATAACTTTTTTGCATATAACATAAATCGGACTTCAAAATGACTGCTAGTATCCCGTCTGTAACGCATTTGAAACAACTCGAAGCCGAGAGTATCCAAATTTTCCGTGAAGTCGCCGCTGAGTTTGAAAACCCAGTGATGCTTTATTCTGTTGGAAAGGACTCTTCTGTATTGCTTCACCTTGCCCGTAAAGCCTTTGCCCCGGGTAAAATCCCCTTCCCGCTTTTGCACGTAGACACCACCTGGAAATTTGGTGAAATGATCAAATTCCGCGACGAACAAGCAGAAAAGCACGGCTTTGACTTGCTTGTTCACATTAACGAAGAAGGTGTTGAGCAAGGTGTTGGCCCCTTTACTCATGGTTCGGCTAAACACACTGACATCATGAAAACAGCTGCACTAAAGCAAGCGCTGAACAAATACAAATTCGACGCAGCATTTGGTGGAGCACGTCGAGATGAAGAAAAATCACGGGCGAAAGAACGTGTTTACTCATTCCGTGACGAAAACCATCGCTGGGATCCAAAAAATCAGCGTCCAGAACTTTGGAATATCTATAACTCGCAAATTAATAAAGGCGAGAGCATTCGCGTATTCCCAATGTCTAACTGGACTGAGCTAGACATTTGGCAATATATCTACCTTGAAAACATTGATATTCCTCAATTGTACTTGTCTAAGCCTCGCCCAGTGGTTGAGCGAGATGGCGTACTTATTATGGTTGATGACGATCGCATGCCACTTGAAGAAGGTGAAGTCCCAGAAATGCGCTCTGTACGTTTCCGTACGCTAGGCTGTTACCCACTTACAGGTGCGGTAGAGTCAGAAGCCGCCACCTTACCCGAAGTTATTCAAGAAATGCTTCTTACTAAGACCTCTGAACGTCAAGGCCGTGTTATCGACCATGACAGTGCGGGCTCTATGGAGAAGAAAAAAATGGAAGGGTACTTCTAATGGCCACCGACAATGTTGTTTGGCATAAGCACGAAGTCAATAAAACAACACGTTCTGAAAAGCTGAACCAAAACCCACGGGTGTTTTGGCTTACAGGCCTTAGCGGTTCAGGTAAATCGACGCTAGCCAATTTGCTTGAGAAAAAGCTTCACGAGCAAAACAAGCACACGTATTTACTTGACGGTGACAACGTGCGCCACGGACTTTGTGGAGACTTAGGCTTTAGTGATAAAGATCGTGTTGAAAACATTCGTCGCATTAGCGAAGTCGCTAAGCTATTTGTAGATGCTGGAACCCTTGTACTCACTGCGTTCATTTCCCCTTTTAAGGCGGATCGTGACTACTGCCGCAGTTTGCTTGAAGAAGGTGAATTTGTGGAAGTCTTTATCGACACACCTCTTGAAGTTTGCGAGAGCCGCGACCCTAAGGGTTTATACAAAAAAGCGCGTAGCGGAGAGATTAAGGATTTCACCGGTATAGATTCGGCCTATGAAGCGCCAGAAGCGCCGGAAATTCACCTCACCTATCAGGATGAGCCAGCAGAGCAAACCGTTGAACGTTTGTATGCTTTGCTGCAAGAAAAAGGACTCGTATAAATGTCAGTGCCGATTAATTCATTAACCCAATCCATATTGGGTATAGCGAAAGACGCTGGTGCAGAAATAATGGCGATTTATGAAAAAGATTTCGCTATTTATGAGAAACAAGACACCAGCCCTTTGACAGAAGCTGATTTAGCCGCACATAACGTCATTGTTAACGCCCTTGAGTCGGTTTCAGATTTACCTATTTTGTCTGAAGAATCAGCAGATATTGCATGGGATGAACGTAAAAGCTGGCAATCTTATTGGCTGGTTGACCCCCTAGATGGTACCAAAGAGTTCATTAAGAAAAACGGTGAATTCACAGTTAACATTGCCCTTATTGAAGACGGTAAACCTACCCTGGGAGTTGTGTATGCTCCAGCGCTTAATAAAAGTTATGTCGGCGTAGTAGGTGAAGGTGCATGGACAGAGGTAGACGGTGAATTTACCCCTATTTCTGCTCGTAAACATGACGGAAGCGAAGTATGGAAGATTGTGGGCAGCCGCTCACATCAAAGCCCTGAAATACAAAACTTGCTTGCCCAATTATCTGGCGACACTGAACTTGTGGCCATGGGCAGCTCGCTTAAACTGTGTTTAGTAGCAGAAGGTGAAGCGCATCTTTACCCACGCTTAGGCCCTACGTCTGAATGGGATACCGGTGCAGCTCATGCTGTGGCTCTCGCCGCAGGCGCGAATGTCACCGTTCTCGACCCAGCAAACCCACTAGATAACAATGCTGATGCTTTGACCTATAACCAAAAAGAATCAGTGTTAAACCCCTTTTTCCTTGTGAGCGCATAACATGAACAACGAAAACGAATTATTAAGACAGGACATTCTGTCTTACCTAGAGCAACACGAACAAAAAGACATGCTACGTTTCCTTACTTGCGGTAGCGTAGATGACGGTAAGAGCACCCTTATTGGCCGCTTGCTTCACGACTCAAAAATGATTTATGAAGATCAACTTGCTGCCATTACTAAAGACAGTAAGAAAGTGGGTACCACTGGCGAAAAAGTGGATTTGGCACTTTTAGTTGATGGCCTTCAGTCAGAACGTGAACAAGGTATTACCATTGATGTGGCTTACCGCTACTTCTCTACAGATAAGCGTAAGTTCATTATTGCTGATACCCCAGGACACGAGCAATATACCCGTAACATGGTTACCGGTGCCTCAACCTGTGATCTTGCCATCATTCTTGTGGATGCCCGTGGCGGCGTTAAAGTGCAAACTAAGCGTCACTCTTTCTTAGTTTCACTACTTGGCATTAAGCACGTTATTGTGGCTATTAACAAAATGGACTTAATGGATTATTCCGAAGAGGTGTACAACCAAATTCAGCAAGATTACCTGAAGTTTGCTGAGCAACTTGATATACCTGATATTCAATTCGTCCCTATTTCAGCGCTAGAAGGCGATAATGTGGTGGGCCAAAGTGAAAAAACACCTTGGTTCGATGGCACGCCATTGATGCAAATGCTGGAAAACATTGAAATTGGTGAAGACGACAATCACGAAGATTTCCGCTTCCCTGTTCAATATGTTAATCGCCCCAACCTTGATTTCCGTGGTTTTGCTGGCACGGTAGTGTCTGGGCAAGTAGCTCCAGGTGACGAAATTACCGCGTTACCCTCGGGCAAGACGTCCAAGGTTAAGCAAGTGGTGACCTTTGAAGGTGATCAAGAGCGCGCATACGTGCCTCAAGCGGTGACATTAACCCTTGAAGACGAAATTGATATTTCCCGTGGCGACATGATTGTGAAGTCAGATAACCTTCCATTGTTATCTACACAATTTAAAACGCACCTCGTATGGATGTCAGAAGAGCCGTTAATGCCAAACAAGCAATACTTGTTTAAATTTGCGACTAAGTCTACGACAGGTGTGGTTGCCCACATCGACAATCAGATTGATGTAAACACCCTTGATGAAAAAGACGCAATGCACTTGAATCTGAATGAAATTGGCGTGGTAGACGTTAAATTCACTCAGCCTATCGCCTGCGACCCTTACAAGCGTAACCGTCCAACTGGCTCATTTATAGTGATTGACCGCCTGACCAATGGCACCGTGGGTGCAGGTATGGTGATTGACGCTATTGCTGCTGATGCACAACACGAATCACCTAACTTCTCTGAGTTCGAATTAGAATTCAATGCACTGGTTCGTAAACACTTCCCACATTGGAACTCTGTGGATATTAGCAAGCTGTAAACAGGGCTGGACATAAATGGATATAAACCAGTTCATCGTACTGGCGATTTTCGCCGGTACGATACTGGCGTTGGTTTTTAGTCACCAACGCCCTTCAACTGTGTTTTCAGGTGCAGTGTTAGGGTTGCTGCTTACGCAGCAACTCACGCTGGACGATATTTTGCTAAACCTGACCAACAAAGGTCTGATCACTCTTGTCCTATTGCTGCTAGTCAGCAGCGCTATAGATAAAACAGCACTGATTAAACGTATTGGGCGAAAACTCGTCACGCCAAATTTTAAGCAGTCGTATTGGCGGCTTTTTTCATTAACGTTTGTATCATCTGCGTTACTGAACAATACGGCCATTGTGGCTAGTCTCATTGGGCCTATCAAACAAAACCAATATCATGCTGCGTCGCGTTTACTGATCCCGCTCTCCTATGCCGCTATTCTTGGAGGCACAGTTACGTTAATAGGTACCTCAACTAACTTAATTGTAGATAGTTTTCTTCAAGAACATGGTCACCCAGGGTTTAACTTTTTTGACTTTACACTGTACGGCACAATTGCAGGTCTTAGTTGTGGCTTACTGATGTTCATTCTTACGCCATTACTGCCCACCATTTCGGGGAAAAACAATAACTACCACGAGTACATGGTTGAAGCGGAAGTCGAGGCCGGGTCTGAACTTATCGGCAAAACCGTTGAGCAAAACCACTTAAGAAACTTGCCTGAACTCTTTCTCGTGGAAGTCGTTAGAGATGGCAACCTGATCTCTCCGGTTTCTCCCGATCTAATAATTTTAGAGCAAGACAAACTTATTTTTTCTGGCAATGTACAAAAGCTTGAAAACCTTAGCCACATAAAAGGGTTAAGCATGTTTGCTGAAACCGATGGTGTGTTAAGAGAGAGCCTCACTGAAGTAGTGATTGCCAACCGTGCACAGGTGATAGGTCAAACCATTAAAAACTTGGGCTTTCGCGCACTTTTTGATGCTGCGGTGGTGGCTATTCGCCGAGACGGTGAGCAATTATCCGGCAAACTCGGTGAAATAAAGCTGAAAGCGGGCGATTATCTGTTGCTGGCTGCAGGACCTGACTTTGCCACCCGACAAAACCTCAATAAGAACTTCTTTATTCTGTCTGAGCAACGCATTGCCCGCCCATTGTCAAATAAGCAAGAGTGGATCACCTTAGGTGGGTTTATCACGATTGTCGCTCTAGCTGCATCAAACTTGGTTTCACTAGCCATGGGCTTACTTGTTCTAGCGGCAGTGTTAATTGGTGCCCGGGTAACCAGCAATGGTGAAATGAAGCGTAATTTACCGCTCAACCTGATTATTGTGATTGTGGGTGCATTAAGCCTAGCCACTGCGCTGGAGAGCTCGGGGGTCATTAGTACCACCACCGCTCACTTAATGCCATTTCTCGCAGACACCAATTGGTTTGTGGCGTTGATTGTGGTTTACGTGACAACACTCGTGCTTACCGAGTTTGTGACCAATAACGCAGCGGCAGCCTTGATGTTTCCGTTTGCCTACGGGTTGGTAGAGATTATTGGCGCTCCGCTAATGCCATTTGCGTTAGCCGTCGCCTTCGCGGCAAGTGCAAGCTTCATCTCGCCCTTTGGCTATCAAACTAACTTGCTAGTGTTTAACGCTGCAAATTATCAATTTAAGCACTTTATAAAGATAGGCTTACCGATATCCGCACTGTATAGCAGTATTGTGCTAATACTACTCAACTTTACCTATCTGCAATAAGTGGATAATTAAAGCAAAAAAGAGACACATTTTTTTACCAAAGAGTGTCTCTTTTTTTCGTTCTACGCCTGTACTTAGCCAGAAATAGCCAGTAGTCTAGGTTTTACAATTAAAAAAAATAACTCATAGAAATCTGGAGCATAGGATGCACTCAGTTACTAACCCCCTTCAAGCGTGTAATGATATTTTTTTCAAGCCGGGCGGCGTGTTTACGGCAGTTGGCGAGAAAAATAACTGGTCTTGGGTCGCCTTTATCGTCGTTATTGTTATGGCATTACTCCCACAATACTTGTTTGTCAACTTTGTGGATATTGCCTGGTATCAAGATTTAATCATTTCCACTGAAGGCGATTTAAGCCCTGCAGAAATTGACCAGCGCCGTGCATTTATGACCCGTTCTGCGTTTATGCTTCAGCATGTCGTATTTACTGGCATAGGCTTTATTGTAATTCAGGCCATCATGGCGCTTTACCTTCATCTTTGCACGCGCAATGACGATAGCCATGTATTCGGGTTTACTGACTGGTACGGTTTCATGTGGTGGACTGCGATGCCCGCGGTAATTAACTCTCTGGTCGCAGTAGCACTATTGCTATTTTGGGCCGATCACCAAGTTTCACCCGCGATACTGGCCCCCTTCTCATTGGCTTTTGTTCTGGGTATTGAAATGTCATCTCAGTGGTACGGTGTCGCATCGGGATTAAGTCTAATTACCCTTTGGTCTATTTACTTGATGGCTGTTGGTATTGCTCGTTGGACTTCGTTTTCAACGAAAAAGAGCGTCATCATCGCCGCCGCTCCCACGGTGTTTTTCACGTCCTTGTTTGCCCTATTCGCCCTCACATAAACCATAGCGCGTTGCCGCTGATGTTAGGTCAGTGGCAACTGCACGCTAGGTTTAGAAGTCACACTCATCGGACGAAAATAGTCCTTATTCTCGTAAAAACACGGCGTTTGTTCCTGATACCAATGAGGAATACCAAGCAGTGGAATGGGCTTCAGCAGTGGCGCACGATTAAAGTTGTCTAGGGCTTGAATACGCTCACACAAAGCCACATCCAAGCGTTCATGTTGCCTTTCTACGCTCTCATTAGAAAAGCCCCTAGGCACTTTTATCGCCATCCATTTGCCAGTTAACCCTTCAAAAGGCGATAACATCATCTCAAAATTCGCATGCCCGAAAACAAATGGATGGAGGATTTCTCCCCAAGCGCTGCGCTCTTCTAAAAAGACCTGATTCCACTGGTGGTGAGCCAGTTGGCTAAGCAACGCATTACCTTTTTGAAGGTGATCTTCTTCTACGGCGATAACCACACCACATTCATCAAAATGGGTGATCCTATTTCGTCTCGGTGTTCTTGGATGCGCGCCTTTTAGATTGATATCTTCCATATGCAATCTATTCAGCAGCGCCTTTGTTCGGGGGAACTGAATCCACACAAGCGCATTGAATAAGTCATGCCAACTGTGTTCTCGTGTGGGCACTTGGCTATCCTCAGCGATAATCGCTTCGTAGTACCGAGATTCCGATTCTGGGTATTCACCTTGCGCTTTAAATTCGGGGCCATGCCACACTTCCCTTGATGCTCTAGCCACTTGGTTAAGTTGATGCGCACTGGGAAAAGAAGCACTATTATCAAGTAAGCCAGCATGATTAAGCACCGCTAACACTGGCCCTGCACACTGGGTGCGTAAAACATCCGGTTGCCAAAGCAATTCACTGAAATTCATACAAACTATTGGGTTGAAATACGGTTTTCTCTATACTGGGTGATATTGTAGAGCAAACAGAGACTAACAATGAAAAAAATGTTTTTGCCCTTGCTTGTACCTACCCTATTAAGTGTAGTTGCTTGCTCCCCTAATAACGACAGTGGCGTTCAAAATGATGCTAAGCCTGATGCAGTGCAAAGCAGCAACTTTGAGGCGATTTACTCAGGTATATCCGATAGCGATATTCGTGCACCGCTTAAAACCTTGTCTTCAGATGAATTTGAGGGACGTCTGCCCACCACACCTGGTGAAACAAAAACCATCGAATACCTCGTTGATGCGTTTAAAAACGCAGGTCTTCAACCTGGAAACGGCGACAGTTATTTGCAAAAAGTCGCCTTAATGGAAATTACCGCCGATCCAGATATGACAATGACCATTGGCGATAACCAATTTGCCTATAAAAAGGATATGGTTGCCTCATCAAAACGTGAGCAAGCCACCATTGCGCTTGAAGACTCCGAGTTGGTGTTTGTGGGCTATGGTGTAAATGCGCCAGAGTACGATTGGAACGACTATGAAGGGCTCGACGTAAAAGGCAAAACCGTGGTGATATTGGTCAATGATCCCGGTTTTGAAAACCCCGAAAGCGGCAAATTTCAAGGCACCACCATGACTTACTACGGTCGATGGAGCTACAAATATGAAGAAGCTAGCCGCCAAGGCGCCGCTGGTGCAATCATCGTTCACGAAACAGCGCCGGCTTCTTATGGCTGGTCGGTGGTTGCCAATAGCTGGAGCGGCCCACAATATGGTTTAGTTAGCGAAGATAAAGGGGCTAGCCGTGTTGCGATGGAAGGCTGGCTAACCCTTGATGCAGCACAAAAAGTATTTAGCGATGCTGGACTAGATTTTTATGAAGAAAAGGCCAAGGCGATGCAAGGTCCTTATCATCAGCCAATGAACCTTACCGCTTCAGTTACTGTTAAAAATACATTCAAAAAGTCAGAAAGTCACAATGTGATAGCCACCTTGCCTGGTGCTGAACTTCCCGACGAACATTTTATTTATACAGCTCACTGGGATCATTTAGGTAAAGATGAGAGCAAAGAAGGCGATCAGATTTACAATGGCGCCCTAGATAACGCAACAGGTACTGCCGCAATTCTTACGATGGCAAAAGCCTATGCCAACCTAACGCCTCGACCAAAGCGTTCAGTGTCATTTCTTGTCGTGACTGCCGAAGAACAAGGCTTACTCGGCAGTAAATACTACGCCACTCATCCTGTTATTCCCATGGATAAAACCGTCGCGAATATTAATATGGATGCCATGAATGTGTTGGGCAAAACAAAAAATGTAGCAGTGGTCGGCATGGGGAAATCTGAATTAGAAGACTACCTTGAAAAAGCAGCCGCGAAGCAAGGGCGTACGCTCACTCAGGAAGATCGACCCGAAGCAGGCTATTATTACCGCTCAGATCACTTCAGTTTCGCCAAACAAGGTGTACCTGCACTCTACGCAGAAGGCGGAGATGAGCCTTTAAATGAAGAGGTGGCAAAATACCGCAAGCGTATGAAAGTCATCAAAACGGGTTGTTATCACCAAGTTTGCGATGAATACCGTGAAGACTGGGATTTAGGCGGTGTGGTTGAAGATACCCAAATGCTATTCGACGTTGGCGTAAACGTCGCCAACGCAGACAAATGGCCTGCGTGGCGCTCCACTAGCGAGTTTCAGCGTACCCACTAAGAATGCAGCTATAGCAACAAAAGCCCGCCAGGCTAAAAAAACTGGCGGGCTTTTTCACATGAAGATGGCTTTAAGTTCTTCGGCTCCGAAGGTCGCAATTTCAAATGCAATAAGCAAAATAATTATCCATTCTAGAAACGAGGAATGCTTGTGATTTAAGTCATCCGCTAACATCTCGAAAAGCTCATGGATCACATCCAGCTTATTGGATAATAGGCCTACTCTAGAACTAATATCTAAATAACGGGCAGATGCACTATAGGCGTATTCATATTCGGGATATTCCCAAAAAAACTCTGGGGTATCCAACAAGCCGTAATGTAAAAAGATGTCACTTTTAGTACTGAATAAATGACCACGGATTTTCGCCAGTGCTGAACGACTCAAATTTATCTTTCCTGTTTGCGCCAACGCTCTTGGAAGATAAGCGTACTGAGAGATGGTTGTTTGCGCTTGTTGTTCATACTCATTAAGTTTCAGTGACTGAGCAATTGCATGGCTAATAGACAGTCGTAACAGCGGTTCACTATCCCCAAGGTGAATCATGTCATGCTGAATTTTTAACCCGCCCTCGGTAATTTCGAAATGAAAATGCTCTTGATGTTCCGTATTTAATAGCGCCCCCGATAGATTGAGTTGTTGCAATAAAAGTGTGCGCTCCACGTCCTCAGCGCCCCAGAAAATAATAACCCCATACGCAAATACCCACGCTTCTCCCCCCTGCAAAGGGAAATAGGTGGCGTCTCTGTAACGAACAGCCTGCATATTAAATGTACACTGAGTAAACATTTCTTCAGGCACAAGATAAGCTGACACACGATGATGAATAAATGGCATACCTAAAACCAAATGGTGGAAAATTCGGCAGGATTATGCGCGCAATTTATGGTTGTGGATACAAATATAAACCAATAGAAATCAATAAGATAAAAATAATAAATATGAATAGGGTTCGGCAACGTATCCCGCTACCCCGTTAAGCAGGTTATTCAAACGCCATGCAAAAGTGTTTAATTAACACACAACCTTAGCCAGTAACGATGTTTTTGGAATAATAATTTCCATTTTCTCATCATAATGTGCTTGCAATTTCCTGTCAGACTGGCACATTCAAGGGCAAGCGAATAAGAAGATAAAATAAAAGCAAAAACCTTCGCATGCTCTAAACGAGTACCCGACAGAAAACTTCATTAATTTTTCAACAAGTGAACAGAGAGAATCCGTTTTATGTGTGGTATTTTCGGTATCCTTGATATCAAAACCGACGTGTCTGAACTCAGAACCCAAGCCCTCGATTTATCCAAACTTCTGCGCCACCGTGGCCCTGACTGGTCGGGTATCTGGAATAATGACAATACCATTCTTTGTCACGAAAGACTGGCTATTGTAGACGTTGATACTGGTGCTCAGCCATTAATAAGCCAAGATGGCAACCAAGTATTAGCCGTGAATGGTGAAATTTATAACCACAAGCAACTTGCTGAAAATTTAGCACAGCCTTACCCGTTCAAAACACGCTCTGATTGCGAAGTTATTTTGCCGTTATTCCAACAAAAAGGCATTGAGTTTATTGATGAGTTGGAAGGCATGTTTTCATTCGTTCTTTACGATGAAACACAAGATGCGTATTTAATTGCACGTGACCATATTGGCATCATCCCGTTATACACGGGGTATGATGAACACGGTAACTTCTATGTAGCGTCTGAAATGAAAGCGCTCGCACCTATGTGTAAGACCATCAGCGAGTTCCCTCCAGGTCATTACTTATGGAGCAAAGAAGGCAAAGTCACCAAGTACTACAAACGCGACTGGATGGAATATGACGCGGTAAAAGATAACACCACCAACTTAGAAGATTTACGTGTGGCGTTTGAAAAAGCAGTGAAGTCGCACATGATGTCTGATGTTCCCTATGCCGTGTTACTGTCTGGTGGATTAGATTCTTCATTGGTGTCAGCAGTTGCCGCAAAATATGTGGCTAAGCGCGTAGAAGACGAAGATAAAACTGATGCATGGTGGCCTCGCTTGCATAGCTTCGCGGTAGGTTTAGAAGGTGCGCCAGATCTTAAAGCAGCGAAAAAAGTCGCTGACATGATTGGTACCGTTCACCATGAAATCAACTTCACTATTCAAGAAGGTCTTGATGCCATCCGTGACGTAATTTTCCACTTGGAAACTTACGATACCACGACTATCCGCGCGGCAACGCCAATGTATTTGATGACCCGCAAAATAAAAGCGATGGGCATTAAAATGGTGTTGTCAGGAGAAGGTGCGGATGAAATCTTTGGTGGTTACTTGTACTTCCACAAAGCACCTAACGCAAAAGAGTTCCATGAAGAGACAGTGCGTAAACTCGATCGCCTTCATATGTTTGATTGCGCCCGGGCGAACAAAGCGACTTCTGCTTGGGGTGTGGAAGCCCGTGTGCCTTTCTTAGATAAGAACTTTATTGACGTTGCTATGCGCCTTAACCCTCAAGACAAAATGTGTCTAGACGGGAAAATGGAAAAATGGATTTTACGTAAAGCATTTGATAACGGTGATACCTTGCCAGCAGAAGTGTTATGGCGTCAAAAAGAGCAGTTTGGTGATGGTGTGGGTTACTCTTGGATTGATTCAATAAGAGAGTTTGTTGAAGGCGAAGTGAGCGATCAACAACTCGCTACCGCAGAATTCCGCTTCCCAGTAAATACGCCAGATACCAAAGAAGGGTATTACTACCGCACCATTTTTGAAGGATATTTCCCACAAGAAAGTGCGGCCAAATGTGTGCCAGGTGGTAAATCTATCGCCTGTAGTACCGTAGAAGCACTGGAATGGGATGAAAGCTTCAAGAACAATGCAGACCCATCGGGTCGTTCAATGAAAGACGTTCACGCAGGCGAGTCTTAATACCCCCCTTCGTATGACCAATGAAAACAGGCCGCTATGCGGCCTGTTTTTTTATACTCGCTTAATGTTATGGCGTGACCACCGAGTACCACAATTGCTTATTTCCCACCGGCGTGTTCGGTGGGAGTAATGGATTTTCCAACGTATATATTCGTCGAGAATCCATATTTAAAGATTCAAGTAACGTTTTGTGGGTAGAAAGAAACAAATCATCAAAAGAACCATCGGCTATAGCTCGCTCTAATCCCGTTTCAATTAACCTTGCTAACGTGGGGTTACTTTTGCTCACAAAGTAATACATGGCAGTGGGGTAATAGAGCGCCATGTCGGGTTCAACTTGCAGAACAGACCCCCTCCCTGCCGTTTCCATTTCAGCTGTTATTTCAATCACCGAGCGTGGAAAAAAGTCGCCTTTCCCCTGCAATAACAGCGCGTAAGCTTGTTTAAATTCTGGCACCGTAAAAACGTTAAAACCGTTTGCTTGCAATATTTTCGTATCTGGCCATTCTTCTCCTTGCAAAGGAGTAAGCTTCAATAAGTCGCCTTTCGACTTAACCTGTGCGAATTTGTCTTTTTTCTCTTCGTTAATCACGAACACCCGCATACCAATTAACCCTTTGGCAATGGGGATACGGATAGGGAGCAAATCCTTTTCTCGCTGAGTATCAGTCATACTCCAAACAACATTCACTTCGCGATTTTCCCTTAACTGCCGAAGTGCTTTGCCGGTAAGCAAAATTCGGTCTGAGGGTAGCAACTCGTAATTAACACCTGTTTTTTCTAGGGCCAGCTTAAGTAACGCAATAGGGTACTCGGTACGCGCATCTGTATCGTCAATGGGGCGCGGGTAGGTAATTGTCCACAATGCAGCGTCTGCAACAGGCGATAAAAGTAAGCCCCAAAAAGTCATCAACAGCGTGAAAATACATTTCATGAACACCGCTCCCTTAAATCCAACATTAATTCAGTACTTAGCATGTTTATTATTCAATACCGATATATTTGTGCGTCTGTAATGATAGACGCCAATTACGGGAAATACAGGTTTTGACGGCTAACTCGGTGGCACGTGCCTGTTGGCTGATGGGTTGTAAACACACTTGTTTATCGTCTAGGGATGACACTTTTTCTAGCAGGATATCAAGTTCATCAATATGCTTTTGCATTGCAATGGGGTGTTTAATTTCGTTGGCCCGCTCTAGCGCGCTTACCAATACTTCCATGCCCCCTTTCATATTAATTTTGGGCGACACAGTGACGTATGTACGTGGGTCACAACGCACTTCAAACGTACCGCTGGTTTCAATTTGTGTGGTATAGCCACGGTTATGCAATAACTCGGTGAGTGGGATTAAATCGTACATACAAGGCTCCCCCCCTGTAATAACCACATGCTTCGCCACATAACCTTGCGCTTCAAACAAGGCTAACAATTCATTTTCGTTGACGTCAAAGTAATGCTCTGACTCTTCATTTTTTGCAATGACGGCTTGCGCTGTAGTTACCAGAGCATCATCCAGCGTCCATGTATGTTTTGTATCACACCACGGACAACCAACCGGACATCCTTGCAAGCGAACAAAAATAGACGGGATCCCCGTATGCGCCCCTTCGCCCTGAATGGTTTCAAACATTTCATTAATGCTGAGTGTGATAGATGTCGACAAAATTTAGCCCTTTTACAATTGTATGTTGGGATTTTACCAAGGATCACATAAAATTCGGGTATAATTTCTTAAATTTTAAAAACTATGTCAGAAAACGTCGTTGTTATCTATTCAGGCGGGATGGATTCCTTCACCGTCTTACACAAAGCCATAAGAGATGGAAAAAAAGTAAACGCATTATCGTTCGACTACGGACAGCGTCATAAAAAGGAACTCGATTACGCCGCAAACGTATGTCGGTCTTTAAACATTCCTCACAAAGTGGTGGACATCAGCGCCATTAACACCTTAATTGGCGGTTCGTCGTTAACCTCAGATATTGAAGTGCCTGAAGGCCACTACGAAGAACCTAGCATGAAGCAAACGGTGGTACCCAATAGGAACATGATTTTACTTTCATTGGCGGTGGGTTACGCGGTGAGCTTAGAAGCAAATGAAGTGTATTATGGCGCGCATTCTGGCGACCACGCTATTTACCCGGACTGCCGACCAGAGTTTGTTGAAAAAATGAATGATGTTTGTCACATTGCCAACTACACCCCGGTAGACATTGTTAGCCCTTATTTAAAAGTGAGTAAAACCGATATTCTTACCGATGGACTGAAAATGGGCTTAGATTATGGGCTAACTTGGACCTGCTACAATGGGCGAGAGAAAGCTTGTGGAAAATGTGGTGCCTGTGAAGAGCGCTTAGAAGCCTTTCGCGACAACAATGCAACCGACCCCCTTGAGTATGAAGCACACTAACGTGTGCTTTGTGAGGGGCTTTCTTTCGCCTTCATCTTAGCAAGTAGCCGTGTGAGTAAATGTACCGCGGCGACAGAAAGAAACGCACTCACCCCTAGCGCGCCGCCCACACCAGCGATAAACGGCAATAATACCTCGTAACAGGCAGCAAACAGGCTACCTGCCACAGTAACAGCCATCATTCCAAATCGGTGAGGCGCGCTCATTCCTACAAAACTTCCACCAAAAAATGCCGCAGCCCACATATCCGGAGCTACACCCAATAAATACAGTACGCAATAGAACAATAACGTGAGCAAACTAGAAGCGCGAACAGGTGTAAACTTAGCGTGATGTGAAAGGAAATAGGTTAACCATGCACCAAGCAACGAAGAGGCAAAAATTAGGATCACCGTCATAGAAAGTCCCTTACGACCAATCCACCAGCCACCGCCACGAAAGCAATTGCACCTAGCCGACCTCCAAAGCCTGTAAACAAGCCACGGGTAACCGTATAAAAACTAGCGCCAAGCACACAGATAAGTGCAAGTAACCACCACGATTCAATAAAGTTGCCCGAGCACATACCAGCAAAGGCTCCCGCGTAAATGGCCGCTTGTGGGTGATGTTCATATGATGCTGGGAAATTCCAAAAGCTACCTGCTAACCCAACTATTGCCGCTGCCAATACTACTGGGACTTGCAGCAGGGTATGGAGCGCGAAACAACTAAACGCGCCAAAGAAAAAAGCGAACAATTTACTTATGAAAAAAATAGCGTTTACCCAATAAAAATGCCCTATCGATTAGGGCATTCATTATGGCATACATTCTCGCTGAGAAAATGGGGGAAGACCTACTTTTGGCTTTCCGCAATAAAGTAAGTAAGCTCTTTAATACAGTGTCTTAATACAGGGTTAAGACGAGTATTTTTTCCGTTGATAACAAATAGATTATGGCTGAAGTTAAACAAACTGCCGTTGGCAATAGGCACCAGCCCGAGTGCCGCGCCCTGCTCTTTAGCCATGTAGTCTGGTAATAAACCAACATATTCGCCAGTCATAATGGCCGACATGGCTGCATCAAAAGAGTCTGAAAATGTTTGAATGGCTAAACGTGATTCATCTTCAATATAATTGGCTGACGATAAGCCTGAAATACCAATCGCAGGGTAGTCCTCAATATTCACGTTGTCGGGTAATTCACAATCACGGTATTTGGCTAACGGATGAGTAGGCGCACAATAAAGTCGCCCTTCAGTAGCAATACCGATTGGGTGGAAGGTAACTGACTCAGGTTTTACCATATCATAGGTAGAAACAACCAAGTGACATTCACCTGATAACGCCACATGCTCAACTTCATTGTACAAGCGGGTTTGGATATTCACATGAATATCATCAAACTTTTTCATTGTACTTTTAACCGCTTTACTTACAGCTAAGTGCATAGATAGCGGTAAGCCAGCCATTAACACTAACGTAATGTGCCCTGAGTAATCATCGTGAAGTGATTTTAAATTAAATACAAAGTTATCGAAGGCGTTGAAGATACGTTTTGTTTCTTGGAATACAACTTCGCCTTCTTTCGTCATTTGAAAACCGCCTCTGCCTCGATGACAAAGAACAAGATCAAGACGCTCTTCCAACTTTTTAATGGCAGCACTTATGTTGGGACGCTGCATACGCAACACTGGTTCTGCCGCAGTAAATCCGTTGCAGCTTGCTACTGCGTAGAACACGCGAAGTAGCTTTATATCCGATTCCTGTAGACGGTTTAGCATAGAGTCACCCGTTTTAGGTATAGTTATAGATACTCAATAAGTGACTATATGCAAGTCGTCCTTTTATTACAACGATAAAATTGGCCTTTCTACCGTAATTTACAGTAAAAATTTCGCTTATTGGCCAATATTCTGGTTATCTCACCTCATACTAAAACTTTAGTATAAGCAGTTAGAGGTTAAGAGAGGGCCACAACTTGTTTTCTTAACGCTTCAATGTCATCCCGTAAGGATGCCGCCTTCTCAAATTCAAGCTCTCGGGCATAATTGAACATTTGCTTTTCCAGCTCTGCAATCTGATCCATAAGGTCGGTAGCACTGGCCGCTTTTTGTTGTTTTTTCTTCTCTTCAACTTTGCGTAGCCGCACCTTTCCAGACGCAGGGTGAGCGCCCTCGCCTAAATCCATAATATCGGTAATAGGCTTATTCAAACGCATAGGGGTAATGTTGTTCGCCGTATTATGTTCGATTTGCTTCTGACGACGACGCCCGGTTTCGTCCATGGCTTTACGCATGGATTTAGTAATAGAATCGGCATACAAAATGGCTCGGCCATTAATGTGTCTGGCGGCCCGACCAATTGTTTGAATGAGTGAACGCTCTGCGCGTAGGAAACCTTCTTTATCGGCATCTAATATTGCAACCAAAGACACCTCTGGCATATCAAGGCCTTCTCGTAACAGGTTAATTCCCACGAGCACATCAAACTTACCAATCCGTAAGTCTCGAATAATCTCGATACGTTCCACGGTATCAATGTCTGAGTGCAAGTACCTGACTTTCACACCGTGTTCGTTAAGGTATTCGCTTAAATCTTCAGCCATTCGCTTAGTCAGCGTGGTAATCAATACCCTTTCATCAACTTTCACCCGCTTTTGAATCTCAGAAAGCACATCGTCCACCTGAGTAGCAACAGGGCGAACTTCAATTTCAGGATCCAGTAAGCCCGTAGGACGAACAACTTGCTCTACAATATCGCCCTGCGTTTTATTCAATTCATATTCGCCTGGCGTTGCCGACACATAAATAGTTTGAGGGCATATTTGTTCAAATTCGTCGAATTTAAGCGGGCGATTATCTAACGCTGATGGAAGACGAAATCCAAATTCAACTAAAGTTTCTTTGCGGGATCTATCCCCTTTGTACATGGCTCCCACTTGCGATACGGTAACGTGAGATTCATCTATAAACATTAAGCCATCCGCTGGGAAATAATCTAATAAGGTTGGCGGTGGCTCGCCCGGCGCCCGACCAGAAAGGTAACGAGAATAGTTTTCTATCCCAGAGCAGTACCCCAACTCCATCATCATTTCGATATCAAACTGTGTACGCTGAGAGATACGTTGCTCTTCCAGTAATTTGTTTGCCTGTTGCAACTGAGCTTTACGTTCTTTTAGCTCACCTTTAATACGCTCGATAGCATCGAGAATCTTTTCTCGAGGTGTAACATAGTGGGTTTTCGGAAACACCGTTGCCCGGACAACCGATTTATCGACCGCGCCGGTAAGCGGGTCGAAAAGGCTTATTTTATCTATTTCATCATCAAACAGCTCAACCCGAACCGCTTGCTTTTCTGCATCGGCGGGAAAAATATCTATAACATCGCCACGCACACGAAATGTGCCCCGCTCAAAAGCTAAATCGTTGCGTTTATATTGTAATTCAGCAAGACGACGTAATATGTCCCGTTGATCCATGGTGTCGCCTTGGCGCAAATGGAGCAGCATTTTCATATAGGATTCAGGGTCGCCCAAACCATATATTGCAGACACACTTGCCACAATTACGACATCCCGGCGCTCCATCAGCGCCTTAGTCGCAGATAATCGCATTTGCTCAATGTGGTCGTTAATTGAGGCATCTTTCTCAATGAAGGTATCTGTACTAGGAACGTAGGCTTCCGGCTGATAATAATCGTAATAAGAAACAAAGTACTCTACCGCATTGTTGGGGAAGAACTCTTTCATTTCGCCATACAATTGCGCAGCAAGGGTTTTATTGTGTGCCAAAATTAAGGTAGGACGTTGCACTTCACTAATCACGTTTGCCATAGTAAAGGTTTTTCCTGAGCCAGTAACGCCCAATAGGGTTTGCGCGGCTAACCCACTCTCTAGCCCATCCACAAGGGTAGCTATAGCGTTGGGTTGATCGCCTGCTGGCTTGTAATTTGAATGGAGTTCAAATCCTTTACTCATTAAACACTACCTTTTTTACTTGTGTTCATTGTGTACGTCGCTAGCATCGAATTGCGTGATTGCTCGTTGAAACACCACCACCGACACACATGCCATTGCGATGTTTGCAATAACTGTTCCCCAGAACAGCCCCTTTAAGCCATACAAATAACTCGCGGCTACACTTATTGGGACTAAAAATACAAATAATCGGATCACACTTAATGCTAGCGCGCTCATAGGCCGATGCATTGCATTTAGCGAAGAGTTGGTAAGTATGATAATACCCTGCATGCCATAGCCTAGCGGCACTATCATAAGAAATAACTGAATAAGTGCTGACACTTCGGGTTCTTTCGCAAACGCAGCGCCTATCCACGTGGACAACACCCACATAATGACGAATACGGTGAATTGCCAAAAAAGCACAAATTTGAGAGTTAACGAATAAGCGCGTTTCACCCGGTCTATTTTATTTGCCCCAACATTTTGGCTTATGAACGGAGGAAGCGTCATAGACAATGCTAATACAAGAATACTGGCAATAGACTCCAACCGGTTCCCTACGCCCCACGCAGCCACTGCGGCGGGTCCATAAGCAGCGACAACCGCTGTCATCACTCCACCGGCTATTGGGGTTAACATATTGGCTCCCGCTGCAGGAAGGCCAATACGCAGTATTTCACTGCTACTGGCCTTTAACTCAGTAAAAGACAACAGCCTAGGTAACATTAATTTACGTTGCACCGCTAACAGATACAGGATCCAAAACGCGCCCACACACCACGCTAGCAGGGTGGCTAATGCGGCACCTTGAATGCCCATGGCCGGTACCGGACCAAAGCCAAAAATAAAGACAGGGTCAAGAATAGCGTTAATACCGCCCACGCTAGCCATGACAACACTTGGCGTACGCGTGTCACCACACGCCCGAAGTACACTATTGCCAACCATAGGTAGCGAGAGAAAAACGCTAGAGAGATACCACAGCCCCATATAGTCATAAATATAAGGCATCAATAAAACTGGGGCGTTTAACATAGAGAAAACGAGCTCGATCGTGAAATAACCCACGCAAGCCAAGCTTCCCACCAATATGGCGGATAACATGAGTGAACCGGTAGCATAATGCTGGGATAAGGTTAAATCATTGCTACCCTGTAGTCTGCCAATAATGGCAGATGTGCCAATGCCCAGACCAATGTTAAGACTAATCACGGTGAACGTCACAGGGAAAGTAAAACTAATAGCGGCAAGTTGCTCAGTGCCCAGTAAGCTGACAAAAAAGGTATCTATCAACCCGAAGCTCATCATCATGATCATGCCCAGAATCATTGGAATGGTCATGCGCTTCAATGTGGAACTGATATCACCTTCAATTAAACTGGATGTTTTGCCAGCAGAAGTGTTTTTACTCACGAGCCCTCTCAGTGTTATAGGTTTTAAATGTAGCGCTAAGCCCACTACTCACGTTTTGGGCTTCACCGTTCTCGGTAGCAGCATATTGATTTTACCGATTCCAAGAATCAAAGAGCATAAGTCTAAGGGACGCACTCTTAATAAGCTACGATAAATCGACCAAGCTTCTAAAATGAGAGAAGGCCATCTCACTCCCTACCCGATTTGACGAAAGCAGGGGTGTTTTTTAAACTTTCGTCTAATTATTAAACGAAACCCGTGTAAATGATCGTTTTTGCAGTCGAAGTCCTGCTAGTTTACTCCATGGGATAGTTAACCAACGCTTTCGGCTCCGTGACAAATTTGTGACATCTAGATGTCGTTTATAAGTCACCACGTATTTTAGAAAGCGCTATTTGTAATTTATTGATTTTACGCAATGATTGTTAAACATTTGTAAATTCCACTTCGCGGCGACCGCAAAAATCGTTCACCAAGTGTGCATTCGGCGATTTAACACACAAGATATTTTTTGTCCACTAGATCTAAAAAGATCATCTAGGCAGATCAATTAAAAACACCTAAGTGACTATTTTATATGTAAATAACAACATAATTAACACCAATAGCGGTTGATCATACTCCACATGATCAGTGTTCATGTGGCGGCAAAAAACATCTATCAACACACTTATCCACAGATTTAGTGGATAAGTAGCTACAAGCCAGTAACCACGCTACTTTTTGTGACAAATGATTTTGGTAAGGTAAGTAACAACTAACCTTGCGATACTTACGTACAGGTTACACATTTATTAAATACTGTATATACACTCAGTAATCAAAGCTTTTGTTATTCTATTTTGTTATAGATGTTTTATAATCGGGATAGGAAATAAAATCCCTTACTTAGAAAAAAATGGCATCGACGTCTGTGCCTACTATTTCAGTGGGTGACGCCAATGGCTCAATAAATAACCATTATTTTTCGGCATTTGGTGCTTAATTAAGCACAAAAGCGCTAAAAAGCTATTTTTTGTCCACTTAGCACAAAAAAATGCGGAAGGTTGTTGACAGCAACCGAGTACCTCTTTAATATTCGCCTCCGTTGAAAAGCAGGTCCCCCTTAGCTCAGTTGGTTAGAGCGACGGACTGTTAATCCGCAGGTCCCCCGTTCGAGTCGGGGAGGGGGAGCCAACTTTTCATCAACAACTTAGGTGTCGATTCCCCCTTAGCTCAGTTGGTTAGAGCGACGGACTGTTAATCCGCAGGTCCCCCGTTCGAGTCGGGGAGGGGGAGCCACTTAGTTGGCTCATACGCGATAATCTCCCAGCAAGACCTTTTTAAGATTTCCTTCGAAATTTACGAATAAAGACATTAAATAACCCTAATTCAATCAAGTTGTTAATCTGCCCTTAAAAGGCGATAATAGCCGCCAAAATTTTGAATTCATAAATGGGCAACGCCCATCACGCCCTTAAACGGGAATTGTTATTTTCATGACTGATTTTTTATTGCTTCTTATAGGCACAGTATTAGTAAACAATTTTGTTCTGGTTAAGTTTCTAGGCTTATGCCCGTTTATGGGTGTGTCCAGTAAACTAGAAACCGCTATGGGTATGTCTATGGCGACAACCTTTGTACTGACGCTTGCCTCAGCAACCAGTTACCTCGTAGAAACCTATTTATTAGCACCCTTGGGTATTGGCTATTTGCGCACATTAGCCTTCATTCTGGTTATTGCTGTTGTGGTACAATTTACAGAAATGGTGGTTCACAAAACCAGCCCTACCCTTTATCGCCTTCTGGGCATTTTCCTTCCCCTCATTACGACAAATTGTGCGGTGCTTGGTGTTGCATTATTGAACTTAACTGAACAACACACTTTTATTGAAAGCCTAATTTACGGCTTTGGTGCTGCTGTAGGTTTTTCTCTTGTTCTTGTTTTATTTGCCGCCATGCGAGAACGTTTGGCCGCAGCCGATGTGCCCGTGGCCTTTAAAGGGGCGTCTATTGCGATGATTACAGCGGGCTTGATGTCTCTCGCGTTCATGGGCTTTAGTGGATTGGTGAAAATATAATGACCATTACCTATGCCGTTATCGCGTTGGGCGCACTGGCGCTACTTTTTGGGCTTATTTTAGGCTATGCCAGTATTCGCTTTAAGGTAGATGCCGACCCCTTAGTCGATCAGATTGACGAAGTGCTTCCGCAAACCCAATGTGGCCAATGTGGCTACCCCGGTTGTCGTCCTTATGCTGAAGCCATTGCCAATGGCGATGAAATTAACAAATGTCCTCCCGGTGGCGAGTCGACAATTAAAAAATTAGCCGACTTAATGGGCGTTGAACCCAAGCCTCTAGACGATGCCCACGGCGAAGAAGACGTCAAGAAAGTAGCCTTTATAAGAGAAGATGAATGTATAGGCTGCACTAAATGCATTCAGGCCTGCCCCGTAGATGCCATACTTGGCGCAGCCAAACACATGCACACGGTAATTGCAGAAGAATGTACAGGGTGCGATTTATGTGTAGATCCCTGCCCTGTAGATTGTATAGACATGGTTCCAGTAACAGAGACAACTGCTACATGGAAATGGGACTTTTCTTCATCACCCAAGGGTGATATTCCAATTAAAATGGTGTCTTGAGCGTTGAAGTATCCAAGTTTTGACCACATCATCGAGTCATTAAACGCGGGAAAGCTATTTTCTTTCCCTGGTGGTGTGCACCCTGACGACAAAAAATCGCTGTCTAATACAGAATCAATCGCCACGGCTCCAATGCCTGATATCCTAGTGCTGCCTTTGCGCCAACATGTAGGCTCTGAAGGGCAATGCTGCGTTAGCGTGGGTGATTATGTTTTCAAAGGGCAACCGATATCCACCACCACATCGCCCTACTCTGTGCCGGTACATGCACCTACCTCAGGCGAGATCATTGCCATTGCCCCTCACGTAGTCGCTCACCCAAGTGGGCTAACCGAAATGTGTGTGAGTATAAAACCTGATGGCAAGGATACATGGGGAGAACTCACGCCATTAATGGATTATCAGCAGCGTGATAAAAGCCAGGTTATTGAAGCAATCTGCCAGGCCGGTGTCGCGGGCATGGGTGGAGCAGGTTTCCCTACCCATATAAAAACCGCAAACAGTAAACCCGTCGAATTCTTAGTGATTAATGGTGTGGAGTGCGAACCCTACATCACCTCTGATGATAGGCTAATGCGTGAACACGCCTGGCAAATTAGACAAGGTCTAGATATTCTCAATCACCTTGTTTCACCAAAAGCTATTATTATCGCGGTTGAAGACAATAAACCTCAGGCCATTGAGGCCTTAAATATTGCCTGCCAAGATAAACAAGAATATCGGGTTGTACCAGTAGAAACCAAGTACCCCGCTGGCGGTGAAAAACAGCTTATTCAAGTTCTCACCGGGCGCGAAGTTCCACGTAATGGATTACCTGCCGATGTTGGGGTAATCATGTTTAACGTGGGCACATGTTATGCTATTGCCGATGCCATATTGCACGGTAAGCCCTTGATTGAAAGAATTGTTACCGTGACAGGCGACGCAGTAGAACATGCGCGAAATTTCCGCGTATTGCTAGGTACGCCAGTCTCTCACTTACTTGACGCCGCCAAATACCAGCCTAAAAAACAAAAAAGCCCCCGGGTTATTATGGGTGGGCCAATGATGGGGTTTGCGCTAGCAGACGCTACCATTCCGGTGGTGAAAACAACTAACTGCTTGTTAGTTCCCAGCAAAAAAGAACTTGTGGCGGATAACGCAGAACGCCCCTGTATTCGCTGCAGCGCCTGCGCTGATGCCTGCCCCGCTTCACTACTGCCTCAACAGATGTTTTGGCACGCGAAAGCAAAAGAATACGACAAAGCAGAAGAGTACGATTTATTCGATTGCATTGAATGTGGCGCGTGTGCATACGTATGCCCGAGTGAAATCCCGTTGGTTCACTATTATCGCCAAGCGAAATCTGAAATTAGACTGCAAAGAGATGAGCGCAATAAAGCAGAAAAAGCCAAACAACGATTTGAAGCACGCAATGAACGTTTAGCGAGAGAAAAACGGGAACGAGAAGAAAAACACCGTAAGGCAAAAGAAGCACGTTTAGCCGCCACTAATAATAAAACCACAACAACCGCTAGCAGCGGTTCTGAGAGCGCTAAAGGCGGCGGTGCGAAAGATAAAGTTGCAGCGGCATTGGCACGAGCAAAAGCCAAAAAAGCCGCTCAGCAAGCTCAGGCGAGTGCTGATGAAGCAAGCCTAAGCCAGTCTACAGAAACCGATAGCGCCAAAGACGCGAAGAAGGCACAAGTTGCTGCCGCTATTGCACGAGCAAAAGCGAAAAAAGCCGCACAACAGGCCGAAACAACATCTGCTACGCCGTCGAGTGAATCAGCCACGAACGCGCCTGACTCACCGCCACAGCAAACTGAATTATCAGCGGCAGATGAGAAAAAAGCCCGGGTAGCGGCCGCCGTTGCTCGCGCTAAAGCCAAGAAAGCGGCGCAAGCTAAAGCGTCAATGTCTGATGCGGCAAATGAGAACAAAACAGACTTATCTAGCGACGGCGCTAAAGAAGAAAGCGCACCCGTATCGAGGCCCCCTGCCGGTTTGTCTACTGATGAAGCAGACAGCAAAAAGGCGCGAATTGCCGCTGCCGTTGCGAAAGCTAAAGCGAAAAAAGCCACGCAACAAGAAACGGCAGAAGAAACCAAAACAGCTTCTTCCCAAAGCAGCGAGCAATCCACTGAACAGGCTGAGCAGCAAGACGTATCCGATCCCGCCGCAGAGAAAAAAGCTCGAATTGCAGCGGCTGTGGCTAAGGCAAAAGCCAAGAAGGCGAAAGCTGAGCGTGAGAAAAATTCATGAAATTATCCTTATCTAGTTCACCACACCAAAGAGTAAGGCGTGATACCGGCCAAGTCATGCGCTTGGTGGTTTATGCCATGATCCCCGGCATTTTGGCGCAGGCGTACTTTTTTGGTTGGGGCGTACTCATTCAAGCATTACTTGCCGTCATCAGTGCCACTGTGTTTGAAGGTATTATACTATGGCTCAGAAAACGGCCTATCGAGCGCACATTAACCGATTATTCAGCGGTAGTGACTGGCCTGCTTATTGCCATAAGTATTCCCCCTACACTGCCTTGGTGGATGACAGTAACAGGTGTATTTTTTGCTATTGTGGTCGCAAAGCATGTGTATGGCGGGCTAGGTTTTAATATATTTAACCCCGCCATGATTGCCTATGTAGTGCTACTCATTTCCTTCCCCGCAGCCATGAGCCTTTGGTTAGTACCCGTTACCCATGCCAGCATTACGCCCAATTTGTTAGATTCGGTATCGCTAATTTTCAGTGGCTATACCACCAGCGGCTACGATGTCACTCAGCTGCGCACCATTGCCGATGGCGTCACTATGGCCACTCCCTTGGACACATTAAAAACCAATTTAACTCAAGGGCTAACTTATTCTGAATCGCTTGCTCAACCCATTTTTCAAGGTGGCTTTTTTGATGCAGCCGGTGCCGGATGGGGCTGGGTTAGCCTAGCCTACCTATTAGGGGGCGTTTGGCTAGTAAGACTAAAAGTCATCAGTTGGCACATTCCATTAAGCCTTATATTAGCGGTAGCCATTTTATCCTCGCTGCTTCACATGGTAGACAGCGATTACTTTGCATCACCACTCTTCCACCTGTTAAATGGGGCGGTCATGGTAGGGGCATTTTTTATTGCTACCGACCCTGTGTCTGCTTCAACCACGCCTAAAGGGCGAATTATTTTCGGTGCAGCCATTGGCTTTTGGGTGGTCATTATACGTACCTTCGGCGGCTACCCCGATGCCATTGCATTTGCTGTTATTATTATGAACATGGCTGTTCCTCTAATAGATTATTACACCAAACCTCGTACCTATGGTCGTGGCGTTCGCAAGGTTCAACGGGGAGACTAACGCAGATGAAAGATACTCTGGCCAAAAATGGGCTGATGTTAGGCACATTCGCGGTAATCACCACGGCGCTCATTGCCATGACATTTTTTACTACCGAGCCGCGAATTGAACAACAAAAAGCACGTAAGTTATTAAGCGTGCTTAATGAAGTTGTCCCCCATAAATTACATGACAATGCCATGTATGCAGACTGCACTGAAGTGGTATCGAAGCAACTGGGCAATACCCTGCCACACCGGGTATATCGTGCCACACTAAATGGCGCTCCCTCGGCACTTGTTCTAGAAGCCACAGCGCCCGATGGCTACAGTGGTGACATTGAATTAGTGATTGGCGTAGACACCCAGCTCAAAGTACTAGGAGTACGGGTTCTAGAGCATAAAGAAACACCTGGGCTAGGCGACAAAATAGAATTATCGGTAAGCAATTGGATAACCCAATTTACTGGAAAACGGTTTAATGCCGATGCCTTAGCCCCTTGGCAAGTAAAAAAAGACGGTGGCGAGTTTGATCAATTTACTGGGGCAACCATCACCCCTAGAGCCGTAGTAAGTGCAGTAAAAAATGCGCTACTGTTTGCCGCTGAGGAGCAAAGCAAACTGTTTTCTGCTCCTAATGCTTGCCTAACCACCGCGCCTACAAGTGAGGTGTCATCATGAACGACTATCGCGATCTAACCCTGCAAGGGATTTGGAAGAATAACCCGGCACTAGTGCAATTGCTCGGGTTGTGCCCGCTTTTAGCGGTAACTGCAACCTTTATCAATGGCCTTGGGCTAGGCTTGGCTACATTACTCGTACTCATAGGTAGCAATGTCACCGTTTCCCTTGTGAGAAATATTGTACGTAACGAAATTCGAATCCCAGTTTTCGTTATGATTATTGCGGCCTTTGTAACGATTATTCAGCTACTCATGAATGCCTTCACCTACGAGCTTTATTTGGCGCTGGGCATTTTTATCCCTCTCATTGTGACGAACTGCGCCATTATTGGTCGAGCAGAAGCCTTTGCGTCGAAGAACACGCCCCTTCCCGCCGCTTATGACGGCCTAGTAATGGGGCTTGGCTTTACATTTGTACTGGTTGTTCTAGGCGGCATGCGTGAAATTTTAGGGGCAGGAACTCTGTTCGCGGGTGCTGACCGCCTTTTCGGCCCAGTAGCACAAAACTGGACACTAGTGTTTTTTGAAACAGATTATCCATTCTTACTGGCAATTCTCCCCCCTGGCGCCTTTTTAGGCATGGGGTTACTCATTGCCATAAAAAATATGGTTGACGCACGCATTGCTGAAAAAACGCATACCGTAAAAGAAAAAGCCGAACGTGTTCGTGTAACCGCCGAAAGTGTTTAATTTTCATTTTAAGAAGATATAGAACGTCAGATGAATAATGCCAAACGTCGCGAAATTCTAACTCGATTACGAGATGCGAACCCTCATCCCACTACCGAACTAAACTTCTCAACGCCCTTTGAGTTGTTAGTCGCCGTTACCTTATCGGCCCAATCAACCGACGTGGGTGTTAATAAAGCCACTGACAAACTTTTTCCGGTGGCGAATACGCCCCAAGCTATCGCCGACTTAGGCGTAGAAGGCCTTACTCAGTATATAAAAACCATTGGCCTTTATAACTCCAAAGCTAAAAACGTGCATCGGCTGAGTGAGATTTTGGTTGAAAAACACAACGGTGAAGTACCGGAGAGCCGTGAAGCGCTAGAAGCCTTACCCGGCGTGGGAAGAAAAACAGCAAACGTGGTTTTAAATACCGCCTTCGGCTGGCCTACCATAGCGGTAGACACCCACATCTATCGCGTAAGTAACCGCACAAAATTCGCCATGGGTAAGACCGTCGAAAAAGTAGAAGAAAAGCTGCTAAAAGTGGTGCCTAAAGAATTTAAAGTGGATGTGCACCACTGGCTGATTTTGCACGGACGTTACACCTGTATTGCCCGTAAACCAAGATGTGGTTCTTGTATTATCGAAGATTTGTGTGAGTTCAAAGATAAAACTGAAGAATAAAGATAGTTGAATAATATTCAAATGGCTTATTTACATCAATTTACCGTAGCTTTTAACTAATACTTTTGCTCTTAAACATTTTCTGCCATGTTCTTGGAGCGACGCCATACTTTTGTAAAAAGTGATTACGATAAATTTGCTCCGAACTAAAGCCGCGCTGTGGCTATTGTATCATTGAAGATTTGTGTGAGTTTAGGAGATCACTGCTTCCGCCGCGATAACGAGGTAGCTAAGTCCTCTCTTGCCTGATACCACGGTTAGGGCATTCGCTCAAACACCACACCTTGCGTGCGACCATTACTTAATTCAAGCTTAGTCACCTTACCGATTTCGTTGCGAATAAAAATTAGATCAGTGTTAATCATGCTTGTTTCACTAAAGGTGTCTTGTTCCAAAGGTACTAATTCTAGGGTTGGTGACGTGTATAGTTTAACAGTCAGCTTATTTTTCTCATTGATGGCTATTGTATATAGCACCTCTAGTTCATTGGAAAAGTATCTACCTGTATATTCATTTAGTTGCTCATGCGTTGGGTCAAACGGTTCCAACTTTTTAAACTCATAGTCATCTGAGCTGGTCTTTATTGTCAGTGCGCTTGCACTTGCTTCGTCATTGTTCATTAAAAAGGTTAATTTGTACTGACCGTCGTTAAAGCCAAATTCCTTCTCTGAATATGTAGTTAAAGGTTGAGCATCTCCATCGTCAAATGCGATTTTCAACTGCTCTTCGGTGGCTTTTATGTCTGCAACTACTCCAAGTAATTCTGACTTATACTTACCTGTTAATTTAGCCAAATAATTAGCAGGTAAATCAATGATCTTTGTCTCTCCTTCTTCAGCATTGCCTTCCGTTGATTCGACAAAATCTTTGCCAACAACCTCGTCAACAAAACTATTCCAAATACTCATATTAAACGCTGTATTATTGGTATTTAAAAACAGACCTTTGTCAATCTCTGGAAAGAATACATAGTTGGTATAATGCGCCATATCGGCTCCACTATGCATATACCGTAGCAGACCTCTGTAATCGTTTACGGATAAGCCCAATGCATACGTTTGCTCTTCACCATTATTAAGCACGCCTCGTGTTGTTAACTTGGTTATGACATTTTTTCCACCCAACTTACCCGTGATATAATTTTGTGACCACTTAGCCATATCCTCGACTGTAGTATAAATAGCGCCGGCCCCCACTGCGGAGTACAAATCGCCAACCTCTCTAAAGCCATTTTCATCGACGCCATAGCCCTGCGTTGCCCTGGGAATAATGTGGCCGGGGTCTCGTCTTACATAGGTATTGTTCATGTCGAGCGGTTCAAAAATATTTTCTTTCATCCACTTTGAAAATGTTTGCTCTGTAACTCGCTCAACAATGATGGATAATAAGGTGAACCCTGTATTGTTGTAATTCATCTTTTCACCAGGTTTGACTTGCAGCTCTACTTGTTTCTTTACAACCTCTAAGGCTTGATTTTTTTCAATAAACTCCTCGCCTGTCCAACCACGCATACCTAACAAATTGAAAATTTCTCGTAAGCCTGTGGTGTGTGTAAGCACATGTTTGATGGTAATTTTATCACTAAATTCTGGCAATTCAGGCAAGTGCTTTCTAAGATCATCAGTCAAGCTTAGCTTTCCTTGCTTCTCAAGGAGTAATATAGCCATTGCGGTGAACTGTTTAGAGACTGACCCTATATTAGTGGGCATATCAACTTCAAATGGAATAGTATGTGCGAGATTTGCCATACCTACCGATTGAATATGGGTAACGTTTCCCTTCTCAAAGACACCAAAAACCGCACCTGGCGTAGTTTGTTTATCATAAGGACTCAAGAGCTGTTCTAAGCGTTTATTAAGATCAGAGGCTATGACTTCATTGCGGATAAGCCTAATTGAGTACATACCGCTAGAATCTTTTTCGGACGCGCTCAGCAATATCTTATATTGTCCACTCATTTGGGTATCAATGATGAAGGGTTCATAACCAACTTTAGTTTCATTAAAGGCGTTGATTTCTAAACCATTGGGTGCAAATACCTGAATTTTAACGTCAATGCTGTCTTGCTCCACTTCACCGAAAATAAAGTGACTACCCTTTGTCTCTATTAAGTAACTGTGCGACTCACCATATTTTATACTTCTTTCAACAGAAGAGAGTTGTTGCAGGACTTGAGGTGGCTTAGAATTTAGGTTTGAATTAGTCTGATCGTTAATTTGATTGGCATAGGCCGATAGCGAGATTAAAGCGGTAAAAACGATGATAAGTTTCATTGAATAGTCCCTTACATTATATGACATCCGTGTGCGGCAATTAAATCAGACCTAGTAAAATTTACTCTAATCATGGTAGCACAATATTTGAACAGCTCAATGTGAGGAGAGTATTCTTATTTTTAAAATTTTACTCATTGTTTTGCTGTTAGTAATGAGCGGTAGCATTAAATCTTTTATTAACCGGAAGTTGCTACTCATATATTGGGACCGCAATTGAGGTTGGTAAAACTAGAAACTTTTAGGCGTCAATAAACGTAAATATACTCCTACATTGTTAGCATTCAAAACTCATTTTGAGCAGTTCCTCACGCCAAAGGGCAGGTATTTCTATCTATCACCAATGTCTTTAGGCTGGCCTACCATAGCGGTAGACACCCACATCTATCGCGTAAGTAACCGCACAAAATTCGCCATGGGTAAGACCGTCGAAAAAGTAGAAGAAAAGCTGCTAAAAGTGGTGCCTAAAGAATTTAAAGTGGATGTGCACCACTGGCTGATTTTGCACGGACGTTACACCTGTATTGCCCGTAAACCAAGATGTGGTTCTTGTATTATCGAAGATTTGTGTGAGTTCAAAGACAAGACAGAGTGCGTATTAGGCATTTCCCGATCACTAATTCCGGCCTCTCGATCACCCCAATTCTGATACACCCGATCACTGGTATTATGGCTTGCCCGATCAGTAGTTGTGGCAGACCGCAGTCTGCCACAGGTAT
>Ga0208183_1000020_pt1 | contig 162848 bp, 140 predicted proteins | sample MalvirDeepMed_51_FD_184251 | JGI IMG/M metagenome (GOLD analysis project Ga0208183, IMG submission 184251) | Marine viral communities from the Global Malaspina Expedition - Malaspina viral metaG DeepMed_51 (SPAdes) (version 2) | ecosystem: Environmental > Aquatic > Marine > Oceanic | place... | reverse complement strand
TCAAGAATTATAATGAGTTAAGACCTCACGCGAGTTGTGATTACCTAACTCCAGAACAGGCACATCTTACATCGGGTAGCTTAAACAAAAGATGGAAAAACTATAAAAGAAATTTTAATCCTCAAGTTCTGTCTGTATAGTTTATTTAGGATTAAAAAGTAGCTTTGTATAGTTATATTAGGATTTATTAATTAATCTGTATAGCTATTTCAGGACGGGTCAAACTCCTAGGTTCACCCGAGGATAAGCCCTAGATAAAGCATAGATAGAGTATGGATACAGTATGAGGAGTGTATGAAACGAGTAAGCTGAATTAAGATGTCTTTTTAAAGAGCGATTTCAGCGGAACATTTAGCTCTTTTGCAATTAGTAATAGAGTTTCGAAAGTAGGATTTGTATTGCCTCGCTCTATTTCACCAATTGTTTTTTTTGCGTGTCCTGTCCTGAGACCTAGTTCTTCCTGAGAAATAGGTTTATTGGTTTTAGGATTTATCACAAATTGACGTAAATCGGCTATTCTTGCTCCTAGTTCTTCTTTCTCTTTTTTGAATTTTATAGTTGACATCAATATAAAATTCTTAGTTTATCTTAATATTTTAGGATACATATATGTATCCTTTTGTAATAATTAGTATATTTACCTCATAATTATATATTTGCGAAACTTCTTTAAGTAACATATTAGAAGCATTCGCTTTGAATCTCGCTATCAAAAACTGGTAATTTTTATGCAACGAGAGGATAAGCCGGGATGCTCACGACCCGGGCGTGGGCTCTCACTTATTGTTGCGCGGTATACCAGTGCCCTGATAGCATAAGTTGAGACCTGCGCCTTTTCTTTTTTCTCAGCAAATCTCAACATTCAAGCCGTGTTTCTTCCTTAACGAAGGCGAGCAGCCACACCCCAATTTCAACATTGGCAACTTGCCGGGTAACCCTATGCCTACAAGTAAGCCAAGATCCCCCTAAACGAATGCTTATGTAAGAACTAAAACGGGTTAAGAATGAAACAAACTGCAGCAGACAAACACTATATAGGATTCAAACACGGCTGCCCTTTGGCCTTCAAGGCAATTTATACCCAATACCACCGGCAGATCTTTTGGATGGGACGGAGTCTCATTAAAGACGTATTTGTAGTAGAAACCTTGGTACAGGACACTTTTCTCACCCTATGGGAAAAACGGGAAAGCATCGAGTCTCCACAACATCTGGTTAATTTTCTATATACCGTTATTTCCAATGAATGCAAATGGTATTATGCGCGGTCTAAAAATCATTTTAATCGGGAGTGTTATGCTTTAGAAAAGATAGACAACTTCCAAAGCTTTATGCTGGGCTATGATCCCACAGCGGTAGACATACATTTAGAAGACCAACAAAAACAGCAAAAGGAGTATGAGCAGGTGGTGAAGGTATTACCCCTCTTGGGTGGCAACCGCCAACGCCTTATTGAGCTTTGCTTGCAACACGGGTTTCAATATAAAACCATCTCCGTGCAGCTGGGCATCAGCATCAAAGAAACCAGTAATACACTCCAGCAAACCATCGAAGAGATCAAAAACATTTTGCATCAAGGCTATGTACTCCAACCTCAGGAAACTGAGCCAATGCAAAACGGAGAAGGGCAGATGACTGAGCAGGAAGCTCGTGTACTCGCACTTCGTTGTGAGCAGCAATACTCGTTTGCCCAGATCGCTAACGAACTCCAACTTTCCCAAAAGGAAGTACATCGCGCCTTTACCACGGCCTATAAGCTCTTACAGCAGCACGAACACTTACAATCCGCTTGATGATGAACAACGAGACCTTAAGCCTTACTCGCAAGATCCAACTAAAAGTAGATCTGCCTACCTACGAAGAGCGTAAAGAAGCGATTGGTAAACTCTACCAATGGCAAAACCGCTGCTTTAAAGCGGCCAACATTATCGTGACCCATTTATACTGCCAGGAAATGATCAAGGAATTCTTTTACCTGACCGAAGACATCCAGTACAAACTGGCCGATCAAAAGAAAGACGAAGACGGCATCCTTAACCGTTCGCGTATCAACACGACCTATCGGGTGATTGCAGACCGTTTTAAGGGAGAGATTCCGATGGAGATCTTATCCAACCTCAATCGGAACCTCGAAAGCAGCTTCAATAAAAACAAACCCAAGTATTGGAAGGGCGAGCGCTCCCTCAAAAACTTCAGGAGGGATATTGGATTTCCGTTTCCTGCGCGCTGTATGTGGGGCTTCAAGCACGATCCCGAGCGCAATGCCTTTTGTTTTCGCTTATTTCAGATTCCCTTTTGCACCTATCTGGGGAGAGACTTTTCTGATAAGCGGGATCTCCTGCATCGGGCGGTAAAAGGGGAAGTGCGCCTACGCACCTCAGAGATTAAGTTGACCGATACAAAGATCTTTTGGTTGGCGGTATTTGATATCGAGCAAGAGCAACACGCCATAAAACCTGAGGTAATTGCTGAAGCTTCCTTATCGCTGGAGCATCCCATCAGCGTCAAGGTAGGGAGCAACCGGTTAAACATCGGGACCAAAGAAGAATTCCTCTACCGCCGCTTGGCCATCCAAGCCGCGCGGAAGCGTGCCCTAGCCGGAACAGTAAATTCCAGAGGCGGTCACGGCCGCACCCGCAAGCTTAAGGCGGTGGAAAAGTATAAGGACAAAGAAACCAAGTACGTCAATCAGCGCTTACACGTTTACAGCAGAAGACTCATAGACTTTTGTGTCAAACACCAAGCCGGCACCTTGATCTTGCTCCATCAGGAAGCCAAGATTGAAGCTGCCAAAGAAAATCAATTTGTCCTCAGAAACTGGAACTACTACGAACTCATTAAAAAAATTGAATACAAAGCCAAAAAAGCAGGAATTGAATTAGTCATTGACTAAATCTAATGATTGACTTTATGATCAGAGGGTGCTTGTACACCCGTAAAGTGAGGTCACGGGCACTCACCAAATGCAAAAGCATATACAACGGCGTGTTCATCTACACTTAGAAAACAAGAGCTTTTTATTGAAGCACATAAAACAAATAAGATTGAGTTTTCAATCTTGAATTTTGAATAGAATCTGAGGGTACTTGTATACCCATAGGGTGAGGCTCTGGCACTCACTAAATAGCTTTAAGCTATATACAATGGCGTGAGTTAGTTATTTTAAAATACATTTATTTCAGGTTACCATTGAAAACTGGCGAATACTGGTAAATGATCTGAAGCATAGTGTTCATCAATGACGCGATGATTGTTGAGCTTGAAAAAAGACTTTGGTTTAAATGCTATAAAATCAATAGCCTTTGACGGATTTTGTACGGGGATTGTGGGCGGACAAGAGGAGCAGGTTCTTGTAAATACGCTATCGAGTGAGGTAATTACTGGGCTGTTTGCTACTGCATTAAAATCTCCTGCCAAAAGCACAGGCTGGTTTAAATTCACAGTGATATTTAATAGTTCTTCTATTTGTAAGATCCGGTTGGTATCTTCTTTCTGAGAATCTAAATGGGTACTTGCAAACCAAATGGTCTGCGCATCCGGTAACTGGATCAATGACATAGCCAAAACTCGAGGTTCTCCGTGAGTTTTAGGTTTTGAAGGAAGTTTATAGACCTTAGATGCTATAATAGGGAAACGGGAAAGAATAGCAACACCGTAGGCTCCGTTTTGAAAATCTATTGACTTACCAAATAACACCTGCATTCCTAGGGCATCTCCAATCTTTTGGGCTTGGTTTCCTGAACCCGAGCGCTCCGTATCGGAATCAATTTCTTGTAAAGCAACGAGATCTGCATCACTATCTTTGATGACTTGAATGATGGCTGAGAGGTCTATACTGTCCTTATGCATCGGTGGATTCGCGTGATGAATGTTATAGCTTAAGACCTTCAATTGATTGGAGGGGTTTTCAAAAGTAGCTGTGGAGCGCTCTTGAGAAAGCATTGGGTAAAAGGATAAAAAAAGGATTATCTTGAAGATAATCCCTTTAGTCATTTTTGTATGCATAGTGCTGTATGGGTTCATTAGGTAAAGCTATTAGTTCTCTGTTAGTTCAACTTTAGCAATCACAGGAAAGTGATCAGAGATATAGCGATCTCCGCGTTGTCCATCTAAAATTTGTAAAGTTAAGGGTTGCACCCCTCCCGAGTAGAATATGTAATCTATTCTACTATCTGAGGTTCTTCCTGTTGCATCCCATCCATTAGCACTGTATTCGGGACCATAGACCTGATCTGCATCTAAAGTAAGGTACGGATCTTTCAATCCGGAGCTTAAAAGGGTAGCGATAGCCTCAGTTTTAGGCGAACTATTAAAATCACCTGTAAGTAACACTGGGGAGGTTCCGGTAATTTCCTTAATTTTTTGAGTAAGTAAAGCTGCACTTGCTATTCGAGCTTGTTTTCCTCGGTGATCAAAATGCGTATTGAAGTGAAAGAAGCTTACTCCAGAGTGTTTATCTTTAAATAAAGCCCAAGTTACAATACGGGGTAAAGCCGCGTCCCAACCCTTGGAAGCAACAACATCTGGTGTTTCTGAAAGCCAAAAGGTATTGCTATCTAAAACTTCAAAGCGCTCTTTTTTATAGAAAATCGCAGAGTACTCTCCTTGAGTTGCACCTTCGCGACCTATACCTACGTGCGCGTAATTAGGTAGGAGTACTTCCAGATCCAAAAGTTGGGTATGGGTGACTTCTTGGGTACCAATAAGGTCTGCTTGATGAAACCGAATACTGTGGGTAAGCCAGTCTTTTCGCTGCTCCCAAATATTGATTCCATCGTCAGGACTATTATAGCGTATATTGAACGAACTTATTACAAGTTCCCTCTTGCTTTTCTGAGCATTTGCACTGCTGAATAGGAGCAGTGCAAATGCAATAGATACTAGTGTTCTCATTAGTTCCAACCAGGATTTTGTTCCAGATTAGGATTGAGTTGTAATTCTATACGTGGTATAGGGTACAAGTAATCCTTGTTTTCATCAAAACTTCTGTCGTTAAAATCCGGGTGAGGATCAATCAATCCATTCATGTCCAAGGTGAAATCTGAATCTAAGCGATAATATTGAATTCCGCTTATTGGATTCGCCGGTCGTTCTCCTTCATAAAGCACGACATTAATAGCACCATCCCCGGTAAGGTCATATTCACCGGGTCCGGGGAAATATAAACCTCGAATAGGTTGGGTAAGGGTTTGGCCGGCTTTCCAGCGTACCACATCATCCCATCTGAAGTTTTCCATATACAATTCAATGCGTCGCTCCCGTCTTATTTCTAAAATAACACCAGTATTTGCTCCGGTTACACCAGGATACTGAGCTGCCATAAACGAATCTGTTGCTGCATTTGCTGTATCTAGATTCAAATCAGGCATACCAACGCGTTGTCTTAATAAATTGATGGAGTTATTGAGATCTTCTTGAGATAGCGTTCCTAATTCAGCTTTAGCTTCTGCATAATTCAAGAGCACTTCTCCAAAACGATAGATAGGAAGATCAGTAATAGACTGCCCATTGGTATCATAAACCGGCTCGGTCACATACTTTATAATTTGATAACCGGTAACTGTAGCTCCAAGATTAGGAGCCAACTCGATACTTTGTCCTTTTCGGGTATATCCCGGAGTGCGTATCGTCTGTGCTAAACGAGGATCTCGATTTTGAACTTCTTCAGTAAAGGACAGTTGATTATAGCCTGCTCTATCTGTAAAACGCGTTCCATCAGCATTCAGATAGCTATTTACAAGATCTTTCGGCATACCTGGACGACCATACGAACTTGTCGTGGTGTAGTAATTTACATTATGACCAATATTAAGATCTTCCGAATACGCACGGGCTAAGATCACCTCAGTTTCATTGGCATCGTGTGAATTAAAAAGCTCTAGATAATCTTGTTCCGGATTTCCTGTGCTGTAAATCTGATAAGGAGAATCTTCAATCAATGCAGTTGATGCAACTACAGAGGCTTCTAGGTATTTTTCATAACCGTCAATCCCTCTATATTTTTCGTAAGTTCCCTCATAAAGTCCGATCCTTGATTTTAAGGCCAAAGCCGTGTACTTAGTCACTTCATATGTATTTTGTTCTTCATTAAGGTTTTCAATAGCCCAGTCTAGATCTTCAAGCATTTTATCAACAACATACTGTCTTGAATCTCTAGGTTTGGTTAGTGCTTCAGTATCGTCTGGAGCTATGGGAGCGTCATACCAGGGTAAAGCACCAAAGCGTTGGAACTTATCGAAGTAAAACCGTGCTCTAAAAAAGCGAGCTACCCCTCCGTAATGGGCTTTAGCCGCTTCATCATCAGATTTCTCGTATTCCTGAAGAAAGAAATTGATGTCGCGCAAATATTCCCAATTCCAACCGCCTCCGGTTGTAGGTACAAGCCTTGCGCCACGCATTTCTTCACTCAATTCGGTTTGTATAATATTGTCTGTACTCGCTTCTCCGTTGTAGATGGAAGTACTGGGCCACATCCGGTAAAACCCGTTGGTGTACAGTTGAAGATCACTAGCGGTATTGAAAAAGGTTTCAGCAGTAATTTCAGATAGCGGTTGCTTGTCTAAAAAATCATCACTGCACGAACTGATGCTGGTTGCTACAAGCAAACCGGCAAGTATATGTTTAACTTTCATAAGGATGTTTTTTAAAATTTAAGAGATAAGCCTAAAGAATAGGTTTCTGAAAATGGATTGGTTTGAGCTGTTCCTCGATTTGCAGAGGTAGAGGGACTGTTTAAATTCACAGAAGCACTTGCGGCTTCCGGATCGATATAATCGGTCAGTTTAGAAAAGGTCAGAAGGTTTTCGCCACTAAAGTAGATACGCAGTTTCGTCGCAGCGGTTTTTGAGATCAGTCCGTCAGGAAGTGTATAGCCTAAGGTCAGATTTTTAAGTCTGAGATAGGCCACGCTTTGCAAGTAGCGATCATTTACTTTTTCTAAAGAACCACCAAGCGCGATATAACCGTAATTTCGGGGATAGTAAGCATCAGTATTTTCTGGGCTCCACATATCGTCTACCATATCTTTTCTGATATAAGAATTATAGGGTCTGTTGTAAGGTCCCCAAAACATTCGAGAGTCTGAATTAGGATACCAATCTTGTTTCCCTACACCCTGAAAGAACACAGAGAAATCAAAACCTTTCCAATTTGCATTAGCCAAAAAGCTGTATAAATATTGCGGAGCAGAATTCCCGATAATTTCACGGTCTCCAGGATTGTCCACGGTATTTTCACCTTCTCCTATATAGCCATCACCATCAAGGTCTCTGTATTTTACATCGCCAGGTTGTAGCCCTCCTCCGGAAGTGATTCTATTGGAAACAAAACTCTGGTCTGCGTGATTGGCAATCTCTTCTTCGGTTTGAAAAAGTCCATCTATGCGATATCCCCAAAGTTCCCCGATGGTCATCCCTTCATAAAAGTCTACCAGGCTACGGTTAGGATTATCAAAGTTGGTTATTTTGGTTTTTGAGTTGGAAAGGTTCGCAGTTACAGACCAGCTGAACGTATCTTCAGCTAATTCAAAATAGTCATTATAGCTCACTGAAAGTTCGAATCCTTTGGTTCTTAAATCGGCAGCATTTTCTAAAGGAGAAGCAGTACCTAAAACACTAGGTAGTGTTGCCCCGGGTGAAAGCATTCCTTCGGTATCTCGTTGAAACCAATCAAAAGAAGCAGACAAGTGGTTGTTGAAAACCCCTACATCAACCCCGAAGTCAAGCGTACTTACTTTTTCCCAGGTGATCTCGCTAGGGTTTAAGGCTGGAGATTCGATATAGTTTAAACGACTTCCATTAAGCACGTAATTATACAATCCATTAGGTAAAGTCGGAAAATAGGCATAGTTACCAATATTTTGATTTCCTAGAGAACCATAAGAAGCACGGAATTTCAGCAGGTCAAAGGTTTCTCCTGTGGCATTTTCAATAAATTGCTCTTTGTTTGCTAACCAAGCCCCTGAAAAGGATGGGAAGAACCCCCATCGATAGGCAGATGGAAAACGTGATGTTGCATCATATCTACCATTAAACTCAGCTACATATTTATCTTTATAATCATAGGATAGTCTGTAAAATAAACCTTGAAGCGCCCATTCTGATGCACTACCAGAGGTAGTAGGATTCGATGTTGCCAGTCCTAAGGAGTTTAAGTCATTTGAAATTAAATTTTGCTTACTGGCGTTGATGCTTTTGGTGATGAACGTTTCTTGGTTGAAACCAATAGTAGCTTTTACATTATGATCTCCAAAATAACCTTTGTACTCGCCATATACGTTGAGCGCATCGTATTTACTTTCAGTTCGATATTCATTAAGGTAATCATTTCCCATAAGATCCAATTGTTCAGGATAAATAGAGTAGGGGATACGGGTCGAGCGTTGAAACCTGCTATACTCATTACGTCTGATAGCATAGTTTGCATTTAAGGTTACCCCTTTGATGGGTTTAAGTTCTACAGAAGCGATGTTACTAAACTCATTATTATTGGTTTGCTGTTTGGTGGTTCCTTGTAATAGTCCGGCATACACACCGTCACCAATCGTATAGTTATTCAGTTCCGTACGCCATAAGGCACCTCCATCAGGATTTACAGGAACATAGGAAGGCAGTGCGTGCACCCATATTAAACTTCCCCAAAGGTTGCTGTAGTTTCCATATTGGCTACCACTGTGCTCCAGATCTTCTGAGCTGTTGTACTGCATATTGTTAGAGAACGATAACCAGTCTGTGGCTTTGATATCAATTTTGCCACGTAAATTGTACTTATCGTAATAGTCGTCCTGAACTTTCAGGATTCCTTGAGATTGAAAATTACGATAGGAGAAATAAGCTTTGATTTTTTCAGAACCTCCAGAAACAGAAGCATTATAAATTTGTGTTGGATAGGTCTTTCTGAAAAAAGTATTCCACCAGTCCGTATAGCCGTAGTGCACATATTGATCACGCCCATTGCGCTGGTCAATAATGACACGGGCTAGAGAAGGGTCTTGGGAAACTTCATAAAGCGCCTGCATATCTTCTTCCGTATAACCGGTATAAGACGCTCCGCTGTTATTTCTAAAAGCTTCATCCACGATGGAAACTGCTTTAAAAGGGTCAGTAAGAAAATCGGTGTTCATCGTTGGGGAGTTAATAGCTGTGGTCACTCCCAGATTCACTTGAACATTACCTTTATCCGCATTTTTAGTGGTTACTAAGACCACACCAAAGGAACCTCGCGCTCCATAGATCGCGGCGGCTCCCGCATCTTTTAAAACACTGATTGATTCAACATCACTTGGATTGAGGTTGCTCAAGCTTCCTTCTATACCATCAATAAGAATCAGTGGTGTTCCGCCATTAATAGAAGTAAAACCTCTGATGTTAATTCGAGGTTCTGCACCTATCTTACCGGTACTTTGAGTAACATTAAGTCCGGGACTTAGACCCTGAAGACTTGAGGTAACGTCGGCTACGGGTCTCTGTTCTAAATTTTCAGTGTTGACCGTGCTAACTGCGGTAGAAAGTTTTTCTCGGCTGGTTTCACCATAACCTACGACAACCACTTCATCAAGTGCATTATTATCTGCTTGTAATTGAACTTGGATCGGGGCCAAAGATTCAATGGTGATTTCCTGAGTGGTAAATCCTATATAGGAAATTTTAATTACCGCAGGTAATTGAGAAACATTAAGTTCAAAGTTACCATCAAAATCAGAGGAGGCCCCATTGGTGGTATTAACTTCCATAATAGAAGCTCCCGGTAAAGGCATTCCTGTATTGTCAAGAACCGTTCCTGTTAATTTTTGCTGATCGAAGTCTGTGTTTAACGGAACATCCGCAGCATTAAGATAGTTTAAGGAATAGAGTAATAAAGTGATTGTGACCAAAAATTTGGGCACAAGGGCTGGCAATTCAAAAAATTGGAGTAATTTGTTTTTCATCAGAATAGAACTATGGATTTGTACTGTAGTTTTAATTTTAATGACCCGTTTCTGTTGCACCAGAAACGGGCTTTAAATTTTTGGGCTAATTCAAAATAATGTGTCTTATAATAGGGTCTTTAGGAAGTTAGAATTCTATTTGAAGACAAAAGAAGGGCTTATTTGATTCAATTGTATTAACTGAATTTTATCTAAACCTTAAATAGTAAAAGGTTTTAGTGAAAAGATTAACCTAAAATTTACAAAGTAGCGGAATAGAAAAAGTTGGTTTAATCTACTTCTATGATTTTTTTATAAATAGGAATACAAGAGGATCATTATGCGAGATTACATAGTGTGATTCTCGTGCAAGTTTTCTAGCGCTGCATTTAGATAGTGATCAATTCTGAGGAAGGATAAATATTTATAAAGTGGAGAGGCTGCTCTAAACCTATACTTATCATACATGAATAATTGGCTTAGGTCACCTAAAGAATATTAGGTTCAATAAAAGTTCTAATTTATGGTGGCTAGGATCAAAAATCTAGACATATTTAAAGATTAAATATAAGGTTTGCCTTAAAATACCTGCAGAATAGGAAAACTACTCAATGTCTACCTTTCTATGAATCGCTTTAAATACCTAAAGTCAATCAACTTTCTTTAAAAATTCAGACGGTGGCATTCCAAAGTGCTTTTGAAAATTACGTCCAAAGTTGGTTTGTGATTTATAACCAACCTCCTCAGAAATTTCAAAAATTTTCTTGTTTGTTGTTTTCAATAAAAATGCTGCTTTTCTAAGTCTACTTACATTTATAAGTTCGTTTGGGGATAGTTCAGATATTTCTTTAATTTTTCGGTATAATGTTGATCGGCTCATATTCATGAGGCTGGCTAATGACTCTACGTTAAGATGAGGATCTTCTAAGTTTTGTAAAATTACCGTATCCAATTTAGAAAGAAAATCTTGGTCTGAGCCAGAGCTTGACAATGACTTCAAATGGGCTAGAGGTGAACTACTATAATGCCCTAAGATCGTTCTTCTATTTTCGAGAAGATTCGAGATTTGTACTAAAACATGATCCATTGAAAATGGTTTTGAAATGTAGGCATCTGCACCTGATTCTAAGCCTTCAATTTTTGCGTTTAAAGCACTTTTAGCAGTTAATAGGATTACAGGAATGTGACTAGTTTTAATGTCTTCTTTGATAAATTGACATAATTCGATTCCATTCAAAATAGGCATCATCACATCACTAATTACAAGTTGAATTTCATAATTCGAAATATAGTCTAACGCTTTCTGACCATTACCAGCTATAATCACATTATAAATAGAGGACAATTCTGAAAACATAAAATCAGCAAGCTCACGGTTGTCTTCAGCAACTAAAATAGTCGGAACATTTTTATTAATATTCGGTGTGCCGTGCATAGCTGGATAAGTATCTACAGCTTCAGAGTGTTTGTGCACATTTTTTAAACCTTCAGGTTGATGAACAGGCATTTGTAAGATGAACGTGTTCATTTTATTCTGAGATTCAAAATATAAGCTACCGTGGTGCAGCTCGGTCAACGAATGAGCGAGTGACAAACCTATTCCTGTGCCTAGATTAAGGCGATCTCCTGGAACGCGGTAAAAAGGTTCGAAGATTCGTTTTTGAAGCTCCGTTGGAATTAATTTTCCGTCGTTTTGTATCGTTATTAGAAAGTCTGATTCTATTGATTTGAGATTGATTGAGACTTTGCTCTTAGAGTATTTAATAGCATTGTTAAAAAGGTTGCTCAATATTTTTTTGATGGCTTCTTCATCAACAAAAACGTAGATAGGTACTTCTGTTTTTAAAAGTGAAAACTCGAGTTGTTTTTCTTGAATCATCTGACTGAAACGTACATACGTTTCTTCAAGGATCTCATTGATGTTGACCTCTACGAAATTCAGTTTTACATGCTGCATTTCCGTTTTTCTAAAATCGAGCAATTCATTTACAAGGTTTAAAAGTCTTGAGGTATTTTTCTCCATAATACCCAAATTTTTGGGTATTTCGGGGGACTTATAAGAGCTTTTTAAAAGCTTTTCTAAGGGGCTCTTTATCAGGGTCAGTGGTGTGCGTATTTCGTGAGCAATATTGGTGAAAAATTCAATTTTTGCTTGATAGATTTCTTTTTCTTTAGCATTTTCCAGCTGACGTATTCTGCTATTATTTGTATCCTTAGTATAGCGGTGATAGTATTGAAACGATAAAAATGCTATAACAATAAACAAGAGAATATATAAGGAGTATGCGGTTCTACTGGCAAAAAATGGAGGTGTTATCTCAATTTCTAGAAAATCGTCATTGGTACTCCAAACACCGTGGCTATTTAATGCTTTAACTTTAAATAAATATGTGCCGGGGGGAAGTTGAGTGAAATTGACCTCGTGATTTTTACCTAGGCTTATCCAGTTATCGTTAAGACCTTCTAGTTTATACCAATATTTGGTCATCTCAGGTGCGGTATAACTCAGAGTAGCAAATTCAAGTTTAAATGTGGATTGTTTATGAGTAAGACTCAATTTACTTGAAAAGGAAATTGATTTATTTAGAGGTGAATTAGCATTCTTGACACTTACTTCTTTGTTGTTAATTTGAATATCAGTGATATATATGGGTGGCTGATATGTGTTTTTAATAAAGGTATCAGGGTTAAAGCTGACCAGACCGTTAACGCTACCAAAATACATGACACCTGATTCGTCTTTAAATGCTGAACTGTAATTAAACTGGTCACTTAATAAACCATTCGATTTAGTAAAAACTTTAATCTTCTCATTAACAGGATTGAATTCTACAAGACCGCTGGAAGTGCTAATCCATAAATCTTTATTTTGATCTTCAAGAATAGAATAAGTTACATTGCTTGGGAGTCCATCACTTTTGGTTATTCTTCTAAAATTTTTCTGTTCAGGATTGTATTTATTAAGGCCGTTTTCTGTGGTCACCCATAGCCGGTTTTCTGAGTCTTCAAAAATACCATTAATGACATTAGTACTAATACTGTTCGGATCTTTACTGTTGTATTTAAAAAAGCCTTTTTCCCCGCTCTTAGGATTGTAATAGTACAAACCATCCCAATAAGTTCCCGCCCACAAAACCCCTTGATGATCTTCAATTAAATAGGTGTAATGATAGGCTTCGGGAAAAGCTGTTACAACTTCAAATTCATTTAAATCTTCTTGAAAGCGATGAATTCCCGCAGAGGTTAGAACATAAAGATCTTTGTTTTTGGTTTCAAAAATATAGAGTATAAAGTCACTGCGTAACCCCTCGCCATTTTTCCCAGAGCCATAATGCTTGATTAATTTTCCAGTCTTGATATTAATCACATCAAGACCGTGTTCAAATGTACCTATCCACAATTCATCATTGCGAGCTAGTAGCCCATGAATATTATAATGAGCAATGGGGCCTTTATTTTTTACTGAAGCATAATTTTTAAATATTTCTGTTTGAGGGTTCAGGCGGTTTAAACCTGCATCTTCAGTTCCAATCCACAAATTACCGTAATTATCCTTTTGAATTTCCCTGACAGCATTGCCACTAATAGAGTTTTCACCCACTCGTGGAAAGTAACGTTTAATAGGGGTGTATTCTTTTGGGAAATAATTTACACCACCAAAATAAGTGCCTATCCAAACCCCATCTTCTTGGTCAAGAACCAGGCAGTAAATGGCATTATCAGATATTGAGTAGGGATTATTGTAATTTTTTTTAAAGTTGTCTAAAACTTTAGTTTTAAGATTGTAAATGAAAATTCCAGATTCGCTTGCAATCCATAGTTCGTATTTATTTTTCCTTAGAAATTTTCTGACAAATAATGGATTTTCTTTCTCTGGAAATAAACTTGTAGTGTGGTTATTCACGAGAGTATGCGTCAGTACCCCGTTATCTTTAGTACCTATATATAAGGTGTCATCAGCAACGTCTGCTGCGATTTCGGTAATGTTTACATTTTCATTAGAGTTAAAACCCAGATAAAGTTGCTGTAAAGAATTGGTATCTTCAACATAGGTGTATATCTGCTCAAAACTTGAAACGTAGATTTTGCCGTTTTCACTTTTGGAAATAAATGAGAAATTGGCCTCTTTAAAAACTTCTTCAGAATTATCAATAAGAGATTTCTTATATAAATTTCCTGAGGCTATATACCAGATGTTTCCTTTATTATCGTGGGTGATGTCAAGAATAGGTTGATCTTTTGTACTATTTAAGAGACTAAACGATTCGGTTTGTTCGTGGTATTTAAAAAGACCGGTATCTGTGCCTACCCATAGGGTGTTGTCGAACTCATATAGACAACGAATAAAATTGCTTCCTATACTACTGGAATCATTTGGGTTATGCTGAAAAATTTTGTAGCTGTATCCATCAAACCTATTGAGTCCATCTTTAGTTCCAAACCACATAAATCCTCGATGATCTTGCAACATACTAATCACCGAATTATGGGATAAGCCATCTTCCACTCTATAATGATGAAAATTGGGACTTTGACAATAGATATTGACGAACCACAAAGTTGTAATTATGGAAAACCAGAATTTCATAAATACAAAGCACGTGATTAAAACATGATTTGAATTAATACTTCCGTCCTATACTTCGACGATTTGTTTCAAAACGCCTTAAACTTAACTTTTTCTTAAAGATGAACAGAAGCGTCGAAAGATTGAAACACCAATTCAATGAGCTTTCAAATTAAAATAATCTCCTTTGTAGTGAGGTGAAATGATAAAATAACACCCTTTCTATTGAAGTATTAATAGAATTGAATATTAAAAAGTAAGGTATTGTTAAAATAAGACAATAAGCTTTTTTGGTTTTAAGGGTGTCTAATATTTGGAAACTTCATTAAATCGTCTCAATTAACTAAAACTAAAATTTCAAATGAAATTCTATGAGAACTAATTTACGTAACAATTTAAAGTCGATCTTGTTCCTGACTTTAATTGTTTTTTGCTTTAATCAATCGTTTGCGCAAGAAACAGAGATTACAGGAACTGTTACCACTGTAACTGGAGAGCCTATTCCATTTGCAAACATTTTGATTAAGGGAACATCACAGGGAACTTCTGCTGATTTTGATGGTATTTATTCCATATCAGCAGCAAGCGATCAGATATTGGTGTTCAGCTATGTTGGGTTTAAAACATTAGAAGTTCCGGTTGGAGATCAAAAAGTAGTTGATGTTCAATTGCAAGAAGATGTTGCAACTTTAGACGAAATCGTTGTAGTGGGATATGGTACCCAAGATAAAAAAGATCTTACCAGTGCTATATCGGTGGTTAAATCTGACCAAATTCAGAAAAGACAAACAACTACGGTAGCTGAAAGTTTACAAGGTTTGGCGACTGGGGTTAATGTGCGTGGTGGTGGCCAACCAGGGCAAGAGGCCAAAATTGAAATTCGTGGCTTAAAAAACCTTCAAAATGCCAATCCGCTATACGTGATAGATGGATTAGTGACCACGGCCAACCGTGATTTTAATCCTAATGATATTGAGTCTATTCAAATCCTTAAGGATGCAGCTGCAGCTGCAATCTATGGTTCACGAGCGGCAAACGGGGTAATAATTATTACTACTAAAAAGGGTAAACAGGGGCCCTTGCAAGTTTCAGTGAGCTCAAAATGGAGTGTAACTGAGGTTCCTCGATATGATTTAGCCGGACAAGAAGAGTTTGTGCGTTTAAACAATATGGCTTATGATAATGCTGGTATTCCTAGGCAAGATTTAAACCTAGATGTAAACACAGATTGGCAGGAAGAAGTATTCCGTACAGGCCTTATTCAAGATCAGAATGTAAGTTTTTCTGGCGGTGGAGAAAACTCCTCTTACTTTATGTCTGGTAATTATTTTGGTAATAAAGGAACTGTAATAGGTACAAAATTTGATCGAGTATCCTTTAGGGTAAACAGTAGTGGTACCAAGGGAATTTTTAGTATTGGTGAGAATCTAGCACTTTCTAACTCTAAAAATAATGAAATAGGTGGACCGGAAGCGTTACGTGGAAATCCATTTATTGATGTAGTAAGATTATTTCCTACCATTCCAGTGTATGATGAAGATAATCCAGGTGGATATGGTTATGGTAAATCTGGAGTCGCAAATACTTTTGCTGCGAATCCAGTGGCCATTTCAAATCTTATTGATCAATCGATACAAAACTTTAGAATTCGAGGTAACGTATGGGCGGAGCTCAATCCCTTTCCTTTTTTAAAGTATCGAGCGAGTTTTGGATATGAGACTAGTTTTGACAATTTCAAATATTTGAGAAAAGAAGGTAGCTGGACGTTGAATCAACCTTATGAGGCATCATTTACCAATCAAAACAGGGCCCAATCCCAAACGAAATTATTAGAAAATACGTTGACTTTTACCCACGATTTTGGGAAGCACGGTCTTACAGTTCTAGCAGGTACGACGTATCAGAAGGATAGCTACGAACAAATAAATGGATTAAAGAGAAATTTGCTTGTCAACCCGAATACTGGAGAATACTTTGACGTTTTAGATTTAGGGGATCAAGCACAAGTAGGTGGATTTAGAAATGAAGCTTCCTTACTTTCTTACTTAGGAAGATTGGAATACAATTATGACGACCGGTATTTATTGAATGCAGTATTCAGAAGAGATGGCTCCTCACGCTTTAGTGATGCTAATAAATGGTCTAATTTTCCGTCACTCTCGTTAGCCTGGCGTTTGAGTAACGAATCTTTTTTTAATATAGAATCCATTAGTGACTTGAAACTACGTGCAAGTTATGGAGAGTTAGGGAGTGGTAACATAGGCAATTATGAGTATCAAGGATTTATAAACACCTTTGGTGCGATAGTTTTAGGTACAGGTCAGAACTTGACCCCATCCGCTACACAGGTCAGACTTGCTAATTCAGAACTGCAGTGGGAGACCTTAAAACAGACCAATCTAGGTTTGGATCTAGCCTTATTTAAAAATAAACTTCAAATAACAGCAGATTACTTTATTGCAAAGACCGAAAATGTGCTGTTTGGTTTTCCAATTTTATTATCGACAGGTAATGATGGTGGAAACCCTATTGCAAATGCAGCAACCGTTGAGAACAAAGGTTTTGAATTGAATATAGCCTATAACAAAGTCATCAATAATGATTTAAGTTTCAATGCTTCTTTAAACTTCACGAAACTTAACAATAAGTTGGTTAAACTAGGGAATGGTTTAAATGAAAGTATTCAAGGAAATACTATAACCAGAGCAGGCGGTCCTGTGGGTATGTGGTATGTATTGCAAACTGACGGCTTGTTTCAGAGTCAAGACGAAATAAACAATTATACGAATTCAGAAGGAGAGGTTATTCAGCCAGGAGCTGTACCAGGAGATATACGTTTCGTTGATTTTAATGATGATGGTGAAATTACTAATGAAGACAAATCAATTGTAGCAAGCCCGTGGCCAGATTTTGAGATGGGCTTCAACGCAGGTGTTACGTATAAGGATTTTGATTTCTCAATGAACTGGATTGGTTCTTTCGGAGCTACCGTTTACAACGGATATCGCAGTATAGTAGATCGTTTTGATGACGATAGTAATTACCGGGCCGGTGTACAACCTTGGACTCCAGAAAATCCAAACACCGATTTTCCTAGGATTGTAAAAGGAACAACGCTCAATTCACGGGCAGATAGTGATAGATGGTTAGAGGATGGAAGTTTTGCCCGCTTAAAATATATCGGATTAGGATATAGTTTGCCTCAAAATACTCTTGAAAAAATAGGATTTTCAAAAGTTCGTTTGAGCCTTTCTGCTCAAAATATAATCACGATCACGGGATATGAAGGTCTAGATCCTGAGTTCAGCAACAGTAATATTTTTCAACGAGGTGTAGACTTAGGTTCCTATCCTAACGTACAAACTTATTCATTAGGAGTAGAATTTGGTTTCTAAATAAAACAGTAATAAAATGAGAAAAATACTAACAATACTTACAGTAACCTGTTCGCTTCTGGGGGTAGTTTCCTGCCAAGAAGACGAGCTTGATCTTAAAAACCCAAATGCATTGACCACAGATCAATTTTGGGTGACGCCGAATGATGCAGAGTTAGGTGTTAATGCTATTTATGCAATGTCTTATAAGGATGGCTTATGGTCTAGATGGATGTCTTTTAGACTCGATTTAACTTCAGATGAAGGTTTCAGCCAAAGCCCGTGGATAGAATTAGCAGACTGGACACGTTTTAATTATATCAACTATAATTTTTGGGAGGGTAATGGTGTGACGTGGAGAGATACCTATAAAGCCATTTTTAGAGCCAATCAAGTATTAGCAAATGTGCCGGATATAGAGTTTGATGATGCGGCAAGAAAGCAATCTATATTAGCAGAAGCTAAGTTTTTACGGGCGTTGAATTATTACTATGTGGGCTTACTTTGGGAGAATGCGCCTATTATTTTGGAGCCTTCAAAGCCAGATGATCTGCCCATGCAATCCACTCAGCAGGAGATCTACAGCCAAGCCGAATTAGACCTCAATGAAGCTTTCGAAGATTTACCCTTACAATGGGATGCTGAGAACCTTGGACGTCCTACAAAAGGTGCAGCAAAAGCAATGCTTGCGAAAATTTATATGCAACAGCGCCAATGGGGTGCTGCAAAAACTGCATTGGATTTTTTAGTTGTAGGAGAAGGAGCGAACTATAGTCTGGTATCAAATTATAAGGACAATTTTACAGATATAAATGAGAATAACTCAGAATCTGTATATGAGATTCAGTTTGGGGATCAGCGGAGAGGTGGTACTGGAGAAGGACCGAACGCAGCCGTATCAAGTACCAGAGCTCAGTTTTTTGCCCCTCGCGGGATTGGCTGGTCAGATGGACAAGCCCGTTTTTGGCTTGTAAATGCTTTTAAGCAAGAATTAACGGTCGATGGCAACCTAGATCCACGATTGCAACATTCTCTTTTTTATCCAGATCTATTTGAAGATTTTGGAGATAAAACTTACTCTAGAGACTGGGAGTGGGGAGAAGATGAGGCTTGGTTTAGAAAGGGAGCGCGTGATTATAAACGGGATAATGAAGATTATTTTTCTGAAGTAAACTGGCGATTAATTCGTTATGCTGATATTCTATTGCGTTATGCAGAAGTTTTAAATGAACTAGATATGACGGCAGATGCTTATCAATATGTTGATCGGGTTCGAGCACGTGCAAATATGGCTCCGCTTGCTACAGCATATCCTGAAATAGGAAATGATCATGATCTGTTTCTAGAGCGTCTTAAAATAGAACGTGTTTTAGAATTATCTGGCGAAAGTGTGCGTTGGGAAGATCTCAAAAGATGGGGTGATTTAGAAACGCAGGAGTCTGTAGATGCAATAGCAGAGCGTGATCCCGATTTTAAAAACTTTGAAATAGGTAAGAATATTCGTTTGCCTTTACCACAAGTAGAAGTAGAAAATAATCCTAATATGGAACAAAATCCACAATATTAACAACCCTAGTGCCTCCAAGTAAAGTATGGAGGTATTTTGAGGGGTCAAATATAAAATTGATGAAAAGACTAAGTATTATTCTAACTCTTATAATGGTAAGCATGCTTTTTTCGTGTAAGAATACCAAAGAGGATTCTAAGGAGGTTGCGCTCAATACTAGCGATACAATTTCTGAAAATACCAGAGCAATCTGGTCTCAAGAAGAAGCCAACGCGTGGTACGCTAAGCAACCTTGGCTTGTAGGTGCTAATTTCAATCCGAGTAATGCCATAAATCAATTAGAAATGTGGCAAGAAGAGAGTTTTGATCCAGAGCGTATTGACGAAGAATTAGGCTGGGCTGAAGATATTGGAATGAATACCATGCGGGTTTATTTACATGACCTATTACATAAAAGCGATAAGGAGGGCTTGTATAAGCGCATGAATGAATTTTTGAATATAGCGGATAGTCACGGTATTAAACCGTTATTTGTTCTATTTGATTCGTGCTGGGATCCTTTTCCAAAGGCAGGGGAACAACGAGCTCCCAAGCCACACGTTCATAACTCTGGGTGGGTACAAAGTCCTGGGCAGGAAGTGTTGAAAGATAGTACACAATACGGCAGATTAAAGTTATATGTAAAAGAAACCATAGGAGCATTTAGAACAGACGATCGCATTTTAGGTTGGGATATTTGGAATGAGCCAGATAATATGACTGGGCCTTCCTATGAAGATATAGAAATTCCAAATAAAGCAGAGTTGATAATGCCACTATTGGAAAAGGCATTTGGATGGGCACGATCTGTCAATCCGCAACAACCACTTACTTCGGGTGTATGGACGGGAGACTGGAGTGATCCCAAAACAATGAGTCCGTTTCATAAAATGCAATTGGAACAGTCGGATATTATTACATTCCACAATTACGATGTACCTGCCGATTTTGAGAAAGACATTAAAAATCTACAGCGTTATGGCAAACCTATTTTATGTACAGAATATATGGCCAGACCTAACGGAAGTACCTTTGAAGGCTTTTTACCTATAGCTAAAAAGTACAATGTAGGAATGTATAATTGGGGCTTTGTAGATGGCAAAAGTCAAACTAAATATCCTTGGGATAGTTGGACGAAAACCTATACTTCGGAACCCAAAGAGTGGTTTCATGAAATTTTTCATACAGATGGAACACCTTATAGAAAAGCAGAGACTGATTTGATTACAGACCTTACTTCTGAAGTAAACGCGAAATAACAAAAACATCCGTCATTTGGTAAATATTGAATGACGGTTTTTATTTTATGAAAAAATCACTTTTAATTACAATATGTTTTTTATTCGGGTTTTGTAATACTCAATGTGCTGCAGATCAATTATCAGACTCAGAGCAGATAGACCAACCCAGTGATTCAGAATCTGAAATATCAACACAAGAACCTGTAACTGGTATACGAATCGCCTGGGATGCTTCTACAAAAACACAGATATCTGAATTGGGAGATGTGGGCTATAATGGTTACGCTCGGGTGATTCAGTTGACCGATAGGGCATTGGTGGTAACGTATGAATCCCTTGGAAAGATATTGGTTAAGAGGAGTACAGACTTAGGTCAAACTTGGTCTTCTCTCATAGTTGTGGCTGATTATAAAAATGGTGTATCCAATACTACTCCAGATCTTATTGAGTTGAAAAACGGAACGATTTTACTTGCTTATAATCCTAGACCGGGAAATACAGCATCTGTAGATGAGCATTTTTCGATTAAAGTTATTCAAAGTTCAGATGGCGGTAGGTCTTGGCATAATGACCAAACGGTCTACACCGCTGATACCTTATTTGAAAATGGAGCCTGGGAACCTACTTTTTTACAACTGCCCAGTGGAGAAATTCAACTGTATTTTTCTAATGAGAATATTTACAGAAATTCTAACGAGCAAAACATTTCGATATTACGGTCTACTGATAACGGATTATCTTGGACTTTAACTCCTGAGATCACTAGCTTTAGAAGTGGTCATCGTGACGGAATGCCAGCACCTATTTATTTAAAGGATACTGAAGAAATTGTATATGCCATTGAAGATAATGGTGATAATAATCAGTTCAAGCCATATATTATACGCAATACCTTGGCTCAAAATTGGTCAACTTTCGTTAGCTCTAGCAGTCCTAACCGAAGTTACGCTTTACAAGATGCATTAGAGAAGGATGAATATGCAGGAGCTCCAGATCTTGTTCAATTGGCCAATGGCGAGGTACTGTTATCCTATCAAGGAACTGAAAACAGAGCAGGAACGGATTTGAATAATGCTGAAATGCGTGTGGCGATAGGAAACAAAATTGCCCAAAATTTCAATAGAACAACATCTCCTTTTGTAATTCCTGAAAATAAATCTGCACTATGGAATAGTATCACCGTTTTAGAAGACGGAACGGTTCTAGCATTAACTACTACCAATGCCTTTTCCTCTGCGAATAACTCCGAAGTGTGGATGATTAAAGGATATGTAATTCCGCAACTACGAGCAGAACGTGCAACGATTAATATTGACGGAGCCCAAACTGAAGATATTTGGGAACATAATTTTCCATTATTTGTTGGACATATGGGGGATACGCAGTTGCGTGGAACTGTTTCGGCAGATTCTAATAATTTATATATTCTTACACGGACCACAAATAATCAGGGTGCTTCTACAATTGCAACACAAAATAATGCAAACGGGACAATCCTATATTTAGATCCTCAGGCTCAAAATAAGCTAAGACCTGATGCGGGAATCTTTAAAATCCAAATATCGGTCAAAGGTGAAGTGGCTATTTATGAAGGAGCTGCCGGAAATTGGGATCAGATTGAAGCACCACAATTACAAGTTGCTGTAGCCGAAAATGAGGGGGTTATACAAGAAATTGCAATTCCTTGGGAGGTTTTGCATCATCGATTTCAGGTCGACACGGAGTTAGGGTTTAGTATTGCTTTAATAGAACGCGGGGAGGCGAATTATACTGAAATGCTATCTACTACAAATGGTGATGAACCATATACGTGGTTGCGTTTAAAGATTTAAGAAAATAAGATAAAGGACGAGTTTAATGCTAAACTGAAAAATTATGCAATTATACATTTTATATTTCCTGATTCTGTTAGGAGGTTTTAGATTAGGGGCACAAAGCCAAAGAGATGATGTAATCTATCTGGCAGATCCTACAGTTTTTGAAGATGAGGGTATGTATTATTTATATGGTACAAAAGGCGATAATACTATAAAGGGTTCCGGTTTTTTAGTATATACTTCTAAAGATCTTAAACACTGGGAAGGCCCAGTAGGATCATCTGATGGTTTTGCGCTAAAAAAAGGCGATGCTTATGGAAATAAAGGCTTTTGGGCTCCGCAAATATTTAAACATAAAGCCAAATATTATATGGCTTACACCGCAAATGAAAACATAGCAATAGCAACAAGTGACAGTCCTTTAGGGCCATTTGTAAACGATAACAAAGCATTGGAAGCTCCCGTTCGGCAGATTGATCCTTATGTATTTTTTGATGAGGATAAGGTGTATTTATATCACGTGCGGCTTCAAGAAGGTAACCGTATTTTTGTTGCCGAAATGAACGCAGATCTCAAAGGCATAAAGCCGGAAACGTTGCGAGAATGTATCAATGCAGAAGAGACATGGGAAAATACTGCAAATGAAGATTGGCCTGTTGCCGAAGGACCTACGGTTTTCAAAAAAGATGCACTGTATTACTTGTTATACTCTGCTAATGATTACAGAAATCCAGATTATGCAGTCGGCTATGCTATAAGTAGGACTCCGTTAGGACCTTGGGAAAAAATGAAAACAAATCCGTTGATCTCGAAATTAGATAGTAACGCTGGTACAGGCCACGGGGACCTTTTTTATGATAAAAGAGGTAGAATGAAATATGTTTTACATACACATTTATCAAATGAGGAAGTCGGTCCACGTAAAACGGCAATACTTGAATTAAGTTTAAAAAATCAAAAGCTAAGCGTAAAAAATAATAGCTTCTATTTTGTCGAAAAGCAATAGTTCTATAGCTTAAGAGTATATCGGTCTACGAAGTTTGGAGGTACAGTTTCATTCTCATAGATCTTTGAAAATAATGGGAGACTTTTATGTCATATGGTCTAAGGCTTAAGATGTTCAAAATCATTATATTGATGTGCGAAATAAATTAAGTTAGGGTATTAAGGATACGCAGTTTAGTCGAGATGTTAAAAGGAGATAAAGAAAATTACACATAATATTCTTCTAAGAAAGGTAAGCTAGAACCACTGTATAATTTTTTCTTTCGGAAAGACCTTCACAAAAGACAGGTCTTTTTGACAGAAAATATTAATCCCAATTTCACTTCTTAGCGAAGCAATAGAAAGACATTACAAAATGCTTGTGAAAGAAAAAGATGTGTGGATAGGATATGTAATTTTAAAAGTAAATATTAATTCTGAGCACAGTTTTTCCCGTTACGTAGCTACAGGTTTATTCAATTATATTTTGAATAAATGAAACTTCGAAAAAGATAGAATCACCAACAATAAATATAGACTTATTATATGGAGTTAAATTCTTTAAGTCTTCTCGAGGGTAATATTTAAGTGTGTTTATTGGAATATTTTCATTCAGTTTTTTTGTCACATAAAATCTATAATATCTAAATGGCTCGTTAGTTGGTATAAAAGGAGATGTGCCTTTACTGAGACTTTTTTTATATTCAGTTAGTTCATTCCTATAAAGTGTATTTAGTATTAAAATTTCATGAGGGTGTGTACTATTCTCTCTAATAATTGAGTCTGTCGCTTTATCAAATAAGATATAAATAGAGTCATTGGCTTTTTGAGAATAAGCCTGGTACGAAACGAGCAACACTAGTACAATCAAAAATTTCATTATTTCCTATTTAATAATAAATGTGGTGATTTCCATGTTAACTTTCAACGAAGTTTCAATTTAGTAATAGTTTGGTAACTTACTTTTTTAATACATCCGCTTTTATTTAGCCAAACTAATTTATCCTCTATCCACAATTTTTTCTTTCGGAAAGGCCTTCACAAAAGACAGGTCTTTTTGAAAGAAAAAATTAAATCCTATTTCACTTCTTAGCGCAGCAATAGAAAGACAATACAAAATGCTTGTGAAAGAAAAAGAAGCAGGGCTAAGATGACAAGCCAGTTGGGGATCGTTCGCGTATGCTTAATCTTCCTTAGTAGTTCCTTACGATTTTCCTGCTGCGAGATTTGATCCAGTTCCAATTTTCTAAGATGCGTTTCGACCATCTTTTCAATTTGGGAGCTATCTGCTTGTATGGAGGTACTCTTAAGACCTTGTTCAATTCGTTCTAAACGATTGACCTCTTGTTTGAAGGAATGTAATTCTTCAACCAGGAGTTCTGATAGGTGTTCTAATTTAGTCATATTCCAATTCCTTTATCGATTACAATTTTTAATACTTTCTTGGCCACAGCTTTGGCTAGGCTTGGTGCAATAGATATGCTTCCTCCGGATAACACAACAGCTTTAGTGCGGTTGATGGATTTAAGTAAATTACTAGCTGACATAGAGCGGTGCACTTCACTTCCCTTAATGTTTTGACCTTTGTATTCAAAACGAAACCCCTGCAGCTGTTTTGATTTATTGATCACCGGAATCACGGTAATGTGTTGCTTTTGCATATGATTGATGTAAGTCTGAAGATCTTTAGAGGAGCCTTGAATAGCCTGCTGATGAATTTTATGGATTTCACCTCGCGACTGTGCTAAGGCTTTATTTTTCTCAAGCTGAACTTCCTGTACGGTTTGAATACCCATTTGCTTTGCGGTCCGCTCAGCGGCCCACTGACTTTGCTTTCCAATAAAACTATCAACATAAGCATTCCCTTTTAGATCGATACGATTCACATAGAGATGCACGTGGGTATGTGCTTTGTCCCGATGTACATAGGCCACTGCCTGGCGCTCTTGTAATTTCATATGTTGAATAAAGGTTTTAGTGAGTCTACCTAAATCCTCGATATTCATTTGAGCCCCATCGGTTACCGTTGGACTTAGAACAAAACTCAGAGTGTTGCGCTCACAATTTTGATTGAGTGCTTGCACAGCTTTAAATTCTTGAGTGATTTCTTCAGCAGTATCGCCCACAACCAGATCGCTATATACCAGCTCCGCTTGTTTGTTTGGATCATTACCGTAACGCAACGCACCAAGGGTACTGGATATAGCACTTCCTTTACCAATCATTTCATTATGGTTTTTAGATGTTTCTTGATTTCTTCAGCTACCTGAATGACTTCCTCGCTAAGTTTTGGATTACCTTTTTTATACATATTCCCAATACGTTTAAAATTGTTGTGATACTTCACTAGCATTTTATAGGTATGAATATGTTCTTCATTCATCCGCTCGGTGATCTGTTGCTCCAACAAACTTCTTCTGCAAAAAGCACTCAGGCTTAAGCCTGCAGCTTTTGCTTTTACCTGCAGCAATTTTTTCTCATACACGCTGCATCTGAATTTAATAAGTGCTCGTTTCATCGTTTGTTTTTCTTTGCAACCACCGGGAGCAAAGCAAGATTGTGGCCACAGCCACACATCTTGCCCTGCTTCCCAGAAGTCAGTTTAATGCGTTTTTATCAGCCAGGCATTAAGGTCCTTTTCCGCATTATAGAAACAGGATTTATCAGTACACTTAGCATTATTGTTCAAGAAGAATGAGTTTGTTTTTCTTCCGGCTTTATCCTGATCGAGATACAATTCAACAGTAGTGTAGGTATCCAAATAGGGAAGTGCTTTTTCTGCAAAAGCAATAGAGTTTAAAATCAGAAAATCAGCTTCCCGTTTTAAGTTTGGAAAAAGCGTAAGCAGTGATAACAGATCAAACATTCCTTCAATGACAATTAAGTTTTGTGATCCATTAGAGATCCATCGCAAGTCCTTTGGTGAGCTTGATGCTTTGAAATATGTATTTCTAAGTTCCCATCCTCTGGAGTTGTTTTTTAGACCAATTGAAAAACCGTACTTCTCTTTGATGGTATAATGCACTTCTCTGCAAAATTCCTGCGCTACAACCGCATTAATTTTTCGACTTTTCAGATAGGCTAATAATGCCGGATGTTGAATCAGTTTTACCTTTCTGATTACAATTCCAGATTCGTTTACTTTCGGTAGTTGTGGTTTTGGAAGCGCATAGTTTCCGGTATTGACTTGAGCTAAAATTGCTAAAGCTTCACGTACAGCTATATTCTGAAGCTCACAGATGAGATCGATGCAGTTACCGCCTTTACCCAGTCCGTGATCGTACCAGCAGTTTAAAGATTTAGAGACTTTAAAGGAGGCTTGGGTTTCTGACCGCAGGGGACTCAGAAACCAAGCTTCCTTTTCCGTATTGCGAGTGGGAAGGTGCCCTAAAAATGCCAGCGCCTTAACGATGGATATTTTTCGGGCTTGTTCACACGATAGTTTTTCTTTTTTCATCTGCACTCTATTTTTAGAAATAAAATGATGATATGATGACAAATCTTCTTAAGCCTTGAAAACATTGGTTTTACCGTGTCATCAAAAATTCATCGTTTCATCATTTTTGATTTTTTAAGCTTAGTCTTTGTCATCATTTATTTTTTTGATGACAGTTTGACGATAAAATGATGACAGCTTCAGCCCTTGTAAATAGTGGGCTCATCTTCATCTGTCATCGTCTCATCAAAATTTTGGATCAGAAATTCCTTTTTTACGGTAAAGTAGCGGCCTTTTGCCTCAATTAGGGTGATGGTACCATCAGACCAAATCACAAATTTTCGATACTGATTGGAGTTGGGTTGATTAGTAAGTTTCCAGTCCACCTTTAATAATCTGCGCAGCTGGGTAAGATCTGTCTTTACTCGAGTTTTGTTCAAAGCATTCAAAGCATCCAGCGGACAAAAATCCACTTCCTCCAAATCAAATTTTTCAATGACTCCAATCAGGATACTGGCCAACTCTTTTTCTACACGGTTCCTATTATTTTTTACAAGCTTGGTAAGCGCAGCGGTTTTGATCTGCCCTGGAGTAAACCACATACGCGTTTGATGTGATGTGCTAAGTATGCGATTGGATAGAAAATAAAGAAATGCCGGAATCTCCGCGATCAGATGTTCCAAAAAGTTTGTGCTTTCTTTTTTAATAGAAGGCACCTTCAACACCCAAAACCGAGTTTCATTGGCATCAATCTTAATGAAGTTATCCTCGTTGTTACTGCAGAGAATAAACTTGCCAAAGAATTCCACTTCGCGTTTATCTTTTCCTTTAGCCTCGAGCTTATTGATATTGGTGGTGCTAAGGTATTTGATGCGTTCGGTGAGCTCTTCTTTATTGAAGAGTACTTCATCAATACAGATTAAGAGTTTATTGGCCCAATCAGAATTGAACTGACTGCTAAAACTATCATTTGTAAGGTAGGTCAGGTTGTTCTCAAAAATGGATTTAAGCCATTTTAGAAAGGTGCTTTTCCCGGTGGAACGTTCTTTAGATACCAGACATAGAATCGGTAGAACCTGAACAGGTCTAGTGTAGAGTAGTTGCAGATAATCCAATCCCAATGCTAATTGCTTACCAAAGATGTGCTCAAGAAAATCAATAGTGGTTTCACAAGAACCTTCAAGAGGTTCTTTGCTTAGTGGTGAATAGATATTATAGAAGCCTTTGTATTCCTGCTTAAAGTTGATATGATTTGGAATACAAGTAAACCCATCATATTTTGGGATTTTTGTCAAATAGGCTTTACCGTGATCTTGTTTGATGGTCTCGATATTCCAATGCACAAGAAACTCATTGAAATGACCGGCAATAGTAGGAGCAGCCACCAACTTGTAATACGTTGTGCCCACCCTTTTATAAGGTATAGCTTTCATAATGAACAGTATTAATAATGAAAAGAACCCCTGATCCTTTTAGAATTAGGGGTTTAGAGTAGCATCACCGTTTTTTCAAGGTGTATTCAAGGGCTTCCTGCTCAATCTGCGAATGGGATTTACGCTGATTTTCTAAAAGCCAGTTGTTGAGCAGATCGATATCAAAGTAAATAAGTTTACCTCCTGGCTTGCTGTGTGGGATACAGCCGGTAGAGGTCAATTTGTAAAGATAGCTTCGTGACATACCTGTATAGTCACAGGCTTCATCAAGATTGAGTACTTTTTTCTGGCTAAGTAACAGCGATTCAATGCGTGCTAGCCGTTCGTCTAAATTAATGGTGTTCATCATATTCGATTTTAAGGTGAATAGTGAACAAAGCGCTTTGTTTATTTATGTTTGAATTCTACAATTAAAAGTACAGTCAGGATTAATTAGTATGAAGTTTCTTAGGCTGTTTTTATTCACAAAACAACTAAAAATAATTGTGTAAGTGGTTTGTTTTCAGATGAAATCAAATGATTGCATTAAAAATTTTAAACTGTGAAGCGAATACCAAATCTCAACAATAAATATTTAAGCTAACTCAGATTTTGAGAGTTATCAACAGATTAAATTTTAGATTTCCAATTTTGGAATCAAATAAGCTGCTTCCTTCTTCTTGGTGTCTACAATTTTAGCGTAGATCTGAGTCGTGCGAATTTCTTTGTGTCCAAGAATTTTGGAAACGGTATAGATGTCTGCTCCGTGCTCCAGTAACAGAACTGCGTGGGTATGTCTGGCACTATGAAAGGTAATGTGCTTGGTTATTCCGGCACGCATACACCAGCGCAGTATTTCTGCATTAAAATGAGCACCGTATTTTAATCCTTGAAAGACACGTGCATTTTCTTGCTTTCGGTCTCCTAGAATGGAACGAGCTTGATCCGATAAGTATTGGTATTCCTGGGCAGCTGTTTTCTTCTGCTTAAACACGAGCCGGGAACCTTCTTCTTCGTCACGTACTTCAGACCAAGTGAGTTTATTAATATCACTCCAGCGTAATCCGGTAAGGCAACTAAATAGGAAAGCATTTTTAAGCATTTGATGCTTACATTCAGCTTTAGCTAAGTTTTGCAATTCTTCATACGTGAGATATTCCCGCGTCGTTTCACCCATGGCAAAACCTTTCACAGCAGTGGCATAATTTCTACTGGTATAACCATCCTCAAAAGCTTGGCGTAAAGCAGCTTTAAATTTATTGAAATATGTATATTTTGAATTCTGAGATAAAAGAGTGCCGGATTTAGTCTTTGCTTTTTTATTGAGGTACTTCTTAAATCCTACTACAAAATTTTCATCTATGTCTTCAAAAGTGGTATTCTTAGTTTTGCAATAACTTTCGATGTGATTTTGAGCAGCATCCCAGTTATCGTAATTACCCTTGGATTCATAGCGCTCTTCTTTTAACTTATCATAGTAAGAGAGAAAATTCAATTTATCCTTGGAGCGATCCTTTATGCTATACTTACCTTGAGCATATTCGGCGCGACGAATCGAAAGAATTTGTTCAGCTCTTAACTGAGTTTCTTCATTAGCCTTCTTTTCAGATGCGTTTTTAGGGTTGATAATGAGATATTGTTTGAGATATTCAAATTCCCTCAAGTGTTTTGTCTTTCCTTTTTCATCTAAGGTGTGGCCTCTATAATATTCTATGTATAGGCTGTACTTCCCGGAATTGAGTTTCTTTTTTTTCAAATGTATTTTCATAACTCAATAGTATTAGGAGTTAATAGATAAGAAAGCAAAACCGAGATTTGATTATAAGTGATCTCAAATGTAAATGAATTACATAGGAATTACTTGTTCTAAAGAGTGTCTGTTTATTCTTATAAGTCGTTCCGATAAATTGACTGCTTTAATAGTACCGTTATCAATAAGACGGTATACCGTTCTTGTAGAACAGCCAATAATTTGGGATACATCTTGCACTGTAAGGAAGTCCTTAGAATTTATGACATCAAGACGCTTTGAAAAATTTTGATTGTTCTTTACCTGTGATGCTTCATTAATTCTCTGCTTCTTTTTACGTGCTTTATAATCTCTGCTATTGCATTTGTGGGAACAGTATCTAGTAGTGAGGGTCTTTGCAATAAACTCATTGCCACAATATTCACAAATGCTTTTCAGCCTAATATTACTACTCATTTATCTTGTGTGTTTCATCAAAACATGGCTAAGTTAATAAAATTAAGAGGAAATAGAGCGAAATAAGATGAAATAAGACTACTTAAGTGTATATAAGATGATTTTAGACGAAATAGTCGCCATAATTTCGCCAAATTTGAATAAATTTTAATTTGCAATATAAAATGAAAATGTACATTTAAGTTATTGACTATTAATACTTTATAATTAAAGTGTCTATCTTAAATAATAAGGATCTGATTATCTAAAAATCAAAATTTACTATAGAAAAGGCGAAATTATCCACTATAGACTTAGCGAGGTGTAAATTTTTACACCTCAGTAGGTTTATGAGCTCCACGAGGTGTAAACGAGGTGTAAATTTTAAGCAAAAAACATCAAAAAATTAGAAAATAAACTTCAGAAAATTGTAAAAATAATTGCTTAACTATTTGTAAATCAATGTATTTTGATGGTAAATGATGTTGGATAAAATTAGCGGCTATTTGCCAATACAAAAATTAGCAAAAATATTGCCGAGTAATTCATCATTAGTGACTTGTCCTGTGATTTCGCCAAAGTGATACAGCGCTTCTCGAATATCAATTGCCAACAAATCACCGCTTAAACCGGCATCGATGCCCAGTTGTACTTTCTCAATTTCTTCTAAAGCTTTGAGTAGGGCGTCGTAATGACGGGAGTTGGTTACCAGAGTTTCGTTATTGCGAAGTGCACCGGTATTTACAAATTGAAGCAACTGCTCCTTAAGTGCTTCGACCCCAGTTCCTGCTTTTGCAGAAATTAGCAAAACCGCCGATTTGTTACTTTCTGATACAAGTTTGACAAGTTGGTCGTTGATCGATTCTTGTTCAGCTTCCGTGAGGTGATCGATCTTGTTGGCTACCAGGACCAATGGCTTGTCAGGAAAACGATTTCTGATCTTTTGTATTTCCACCGTAAATAATTCGGCTTGATCTTTATATTTTTCAGAATTGATGAGGTAAAGTACGACTTGTGCTTGTGCGATCTTTTCAAAGGTTTTTTTAATCCCCAAACCTTCAATAACATCTGCCGTTTCGCGGATTCCCGCAGTATCTATAAATCGGAAACCAATACCACCTATTGAAATTTCATCTTCAATAGTATCTCTTGTAGTACCAGCGATATCACTAACAATAGCGCGCTCTTCATTGAGCAAAGCGTTCAATAAGGTTGACTTACCCACATTCGGTTCGCCCACAATAGCCACAGGAATTCCGTTTTTGATCACATTTCCGGTTGCAAAAGAGTCGATAAGTCGTTTGAGAACACGTGTAATCTTAGATATTAATTGCTGAAATTCTTCGCGATTGGCGAATTCCACATCTTCTTCAGCAAAGTCAAGTTCGAGCTCTATAAGCGAAGCAAAATTGAGTAATTCTTGACGCAGCTGCGCAATTTCGTTTGAGAAACCGCCGCGCATTTGCTGCATAGCGATCTGATGCGCCCCGGCGTTATCACTGGCGATGATGTCTGCCACAGCTTCCGCCTGACTCAAATCCATTTTCCCGTTGATGAACGCACGTAGAGTAAATTCGCCGGCTTTTGCTGCCCGGCAGCCATTTCTAAATAAAAGCTGAAGAATTTCTTGCTGAATGTAAGAACTACCGTGACACGAAATTTCAACCGTGGGTTCACCTGTATAGGAGCGTTTCCCTTTAAAAATAGAAACTAAAACTTCGTCAATAATCCGGGAACCATCAATAATGTTGCCCAGATGAAGCGTGTGCGAATCTTGCTCGATCAACCTTTTTTTGCTTTTCGCTTGAAAAAGATCAGAAACGATCGAAAGCGCCTGAGTTCCTGAAACCCGAATTACAGCAATTGCTCCAGCGCCTGGCGCAGTCGCTAATGCAGCTATAGTGTCTTGAATTTGCATGCTGCAAAATTACAAAATAAGCAGCTCGCAACAGCCCATAAAAAATCCTCAATACACTAAAGTATCGAGGATTTTCAACTAACTAACCAACCAAAAAAATCAAACTATGTCCCACGATCGTGGGGTTTACTATTATGACCTACGACTGCGCGTACCGTAAACTGTTTGCGAGCGTACATCGTGTACTTTATATGCTTTACTGATAGTTCCCGTTTGCTTATAAATACGCCCGCTTCTATCATAGTGCATTTTTAAATTTCCTATTTTATCTAGGCGTCCTTTTTTATAAGTAAGCGGTATATCGCCTATCTTTTCAACACTTCCATTACGATGATAATCAATGTTCAAATTACCTATTTGTGCTACTTGACCATTACGGTTGTATTGAATATATCCTTTACGATACGCTTGATTTGAACCATAAACCGAATTTGGATTGTAATAAATCTGGTTTACCCTTCTACCATTCAAGCTTATCGACGCCGGTGGAAGATTAAAATCTAATGTTCCGTCAGGATAAACTAAAAATTCAACACCACGTTCTATAAAAACTACAGGTTCCAAGTGCATTTTGCTTGCTGTATTTGCTGTAAGCGTTTGCCCTTCTAAACGTTCGTTTGCCTGTGCAGAAACTCCGACTACGAAGCTGACTGCCAAAAAGAGTAAGGTGCGTTTCATAATTTTTAGTTTTTGAGATAACGCGCGTTGCGCTGTCTCGGTTCTGATATGTATAAACCAAACCTCGTGCCAAAAAATAAAATTACGTATTTGTGATAGTACTGGGGAAGAGTTTTGTGGAATTTAAGTGTTTGATATTTAATATTTTAAAATAAAAAAAAGAGGTGTGAATTTTTTACACCTCTTGACTGTTTTACAATTTTATGGGCACTACAAAGGGGTTATTACTCCGTCCCGAAGGTTATCGAGATGCCTAAAAATTGAAAATTGGTTTCCAAATAATGCTTCATAGAACTGCCCTTCTGGAAGACAAGCTTATCTCTATGCTATTTACTTCCCATTAAAGTTTGTCTTTAAGATAAGGAGCAGTATATGATTTTTTATTTTTCACAACCTCTTCCGGGGTTCCTGAAGCGATGAGATATCCGCCGTTTTCGCCACCTTCAAGCCCCAAGTCGATTACGTGATCTGCACATTTGATCAGGTCTAAATTATGTTCAACAACAAGAATAGAATGTCCTTTTTTGATCAATGCCTGAAAGGAAGTAAGCAATTTCTGAATATCATGAAAGTGCAAACCTGTAGTAGGTTCGTCAAAAATAAATAGATTCTTTTCTTTAGAAGTACCTTTGACTAAAAAGGAAGCGAGCTTGATACGCTGGGCCTCCCCACCAGAAAGGGTAGACGAACTTTGCCCAAGCGTGACATAGCCTAAGCCCACATCTTGCAAGGGTTTAAGCTTGCGGGTGATTTTATCTTGCTTGTGCTCTTTAAAAAAGGCAATAGCATCATCGATGGTCATATTGAGTATGTCATCAATGTTTTTGTTTTCAAACGTAACCTCAAGCACCTCTTTTTTAAAGCGTTTTCCTTTACATACTTCGCATTCTAGATGCACATCTGCCATAAACTGCATCTCAATGGTGACTTCGCCTTCGCCTTTACAATTTTCACAACGCCCTCCATCAACATTAAAGGAGAAATGTTTGGTTTGAAAATTTCTGATCTTACTCAATTTCTGACCGGCAAAAAGCGAACGAATATCATCATAGGCTTTGATGTAGGTCACAGGATTGGAACGTGAAGAACGACCAATGGGATTTTGATCTACAAACTCAATATGATTGATATTATCAAACTTTCCTTCAATCCCGGTCATTTGGCCCACTTTCTCACCATAACCGCCGGTTTCTTTAAGTAGGGCAGGGTAGAGCAGTTTTTTTACCAGCGTACTTTTACCACTTCCGGAAACTCCGGTTACTGCGACAAACATTCCTAATGGGAAACGTACATCTATATTTTTCAGGTTGTTTTCTCGTGCGCCTTTGACTTCAACATAATATTTAGATTCCCGGCGTTTTTCAGGGACTTTAATTTCAAGATCACCATTAAGATATTTTGCGGTAAGCGATTCACTTTTTAGAATCTCATCATACGTGCCCACAGCAACAACATCACCGCCAAAGGTTCCGGCTTCCGGGCCAATATCAATGATCTCATCTGCTGCTTTCATAATGTCTTCATCATGTTCTACAACGATCACTGTATTTCCTAAATCTCTAAGATTTTTAAGAACTTCTATAAGACGTTCGGTATCTTTTGGATGTAAGCCAATGCTGGGCTCGTCTAGTATATACATGGATCCCACAAGGCTGCTTCCCAACGAAGTCGCAAGATTTATTCGTTGAGATTCTCCTCCAGAAAGGGTATTGGATTTTCGGTTCAACGTAAGGTAATTTAAGCCTACTTTAGACAAGAATTCTAATCGACTCTCGATCTCAGTAAGCAGACGTTTTGCGATTTTGCTATCGTGTTCACTCAGTTGAAGATTCTTAAAAAAGTCAGCCACTTTATTAAGCGGAAGCCCTACAAGGTCTGTGATTGTGGTTCCTCCAATTTTGACATAATTCGCTTCTTTACGCAGACGTTTGCCGCCACAGGTTTTACAACGCGTTTTTCCGCGGTAGCGTGACAACATCACCCGATTTTGAATTTTATACGCTTTGGACTCCAAAAATTCAAAAAATTGATGAATACCTTCAAAATACTGATTTCCATTCCATAACAACTCTTTTTGCGCGTCGCTGAGCTCAAAATAAGGTTTGTGAATAGGGAAATCAAATTTATAAGCGTTGTTTACCAGCTGGTCGCGATAGTAACTCATACTATCGCCACGCCAAGGGAATACAGCATTTTCATAAACTGAAAGTGCTGTGTTTTGAACAACCAGATCTTCATCAATACCAATCACATCACCGTAACCCTCACACGTGGGGCAAGCGCCATAAGGATTGTTAAAACTGAACAAATGCACGTTAGGCTCTAAAAAGCTCATGCCGTCCAATTCAAAACTATTGCTAAAGTGACGTTGCTTGCCGGTATCAAGATCTTCAATAAAAGCTTCTCCTTTACCCTCGTAAAAGGCCGTTTGCACGGCATCAGCTAAGCGATTGTAAAAGTCTTCATCATCTTTTTTGATGATTCGGTCTACCACTAGAAAGAGTTTGTCTGTTTTTTTGATGCTTCCGACTTCATCAATACGTACGACGGTGTCATTGACTTTAATCCGTGCGTAACCTTGCTGCTGAAGGATATTGAGTTTTTCTTCAATTTTGCGTCCTTCTTCAACCAGAAAGGGAGCAAGTAATAGGAGTTTGCTACGCTCATCAAACTGCTTTACATAATCTACAACATCGGTCACGGTATCCTTCTTAACCTCATCACCAGAGATAGGAGAGTAGGTCTTGCCAATTCGGGCAAAAAGCAATTTGAGGTAATCGTAAATTTCAGTAGAAGTTCCTACGGTTGAGCGCGGATTGGTACTGTTTACCTTTTGCTCGATAGCGATCGCGGGGGCAATACCTTTTATATAGTCAACCTTTGGTTTGTTAAGTCGGCCTAAAAACTGCCGTGCGTATGACGACAGGCTTTCTACATACCTGCGCTGACCTTCGGCATAAAGCGTGTCAAAAGCAAGGCTTGATTTTCCAGATCCAGACAAACCGGTTATCACAACCAGCTTGTTACGTGGAATAATAGTATTTATATTTTTTAGGTTATGAAGCTTGGCCCCCTTGATGATAATATTCTCTTTAGGGTTGGCTTTTGAAACGTCAACAATCATAGCAATTTGTATAGGTATGCAAAGATAATTTATAGGATTGATACGCACTCAAAGATTTGGCCAACGTCCTGTTAATGTTAAAATTGTACAGGACGTGTTGTTTATTTGGAATGAAAGTTGTTATATTTGGTTTGTATTAACATTAACAGAACGCCTATACTTTAAAATTACTTTTTAAAATTTTTACCGGCCCTAAGGCCAACTTTAACCTACAAAAGTAATTTTATGGAAGAAATGTTAACTACAGACGCGACTCTGGTGAGCAGCTATATTAAAGGCGACGAGTCGGCACTTTCTATATTAATTTCGAGACATCAGCAACGAGTATATAGTTTTATTTATTCAAAGGTTTATGACCGTGATGTAACCGAAGATATTTTTCAAGACACCTTTATCAAAGTCATACGCACACTAAAACGCGGTGGCTACAATGAAGAGGGTAAATTTTTACCCTGGGTAATGCGTATATCGCATAACTTGGTTATAGACCATTTTAGAAAGAATAAGCGAATGCCAAAATTTGATAATACGGGCGACTTCAATATTTTTTCTGTTTTAGGAGATCCAGATCTAAATGTTGAAAAAAGAATTATCAAAGATCAGGTGGAAGAAGATGTTCGTAAGCTTATTGACGAACTTCCGGAAGATCAGCGCGATGTTTTGGTGATGCGTATCTATAAAGATATGAGTTTTAAAGAGATAGCAGAGCGCACTGATGTGAGCATCAATACCGCTCTAGGTCGTATGCGTTATGCGCTGATCAACCTGCGTAAAGTGATTGAGAAAAACAATATAGTTTTAACAAATTAAGATAGACTAAATCCAGAAAGTGTGCGTTATATAGGGACTATTAACCAAACGTCATTTAATGGAAAACATTTACTCAAAAAAAGCGTGCGCGCTTGACAACAATTTAAAACCGACTCAAGAGACGGTTGACCGCATTTTAAATTATTCTAAGGCTTTAAGTGTTATGAATACCAAATTTGGGAAGTTTGAGAATCTTCTCAATTAAAACTGAAAAGACCCGCAAGTTGTGGGTCTTTTTTTTGCTTAATTGTTTCATTCTTTTACCAACGCGTAAGGATTTCTTTTACCTCTGGAGTTTCCGCTCTCAATTCAAATTGTGTTCGAAGACTATTTTCTAGTGATGCAAATCTTTCAGTTTTTTCTGGAATTTGAATTTGTTTGAAAGAATCTGAGAAAGCTTGAATACTTAATTTACCTACTCGCAAATTCTGAAAAACATTGGAGATGAAAGCATTCATTTCTGCTTCTCCGATTTCGTTTTCCAAAATTTTAAACTGCTCAGGAGAAATAAGCAACGCATTAAGTTCGCGTCTCTCTGAAGCCAGACCGGCATTAGAAGTGTTTCCTTCTAAGAAAGAGTTTAGGTTATTGTATTGATCAACGCTGTATTTTTTCAGATAGCGCAGTTTAACATATTTCGCTAAAGATTGAAGCAGCATACGATCTAACTGACTTTCCGGTTTAAAGGCACTTGCCATATAAAAGTAGGCGTCACCCTCTTCAATGGCATCGTCTATTTTTTTAACGTCAACCTGCGCTCCTGTGTTGATGATTGTATTGTATGTAGATTCATTACCATATACCGGCGAACTTACCTGTGCGTAGACTACCTTGTCATTAGGTGCTACTTGCGTTAATTCTTCTAGAAATCCACGGGTTTTAGCAAACTTAGCCTCAAGTGCCGGGATGGCTTCTTGAGGAACATTGATGTAATTAGCATATTTTCCGGTTTGATATTCAAGATTACCGGCCAATAAAACTAAATCTCCTTCGGCCTGGGCATTTGTAAATTCAGTCCCACTTGGCTGCGGTTGCCCTTTACCTATATAAATTTTATCACAATCTTCGCAGTTGGCGGTAATGCTGTAGGTGTAATTAAAAGGATCCATGTAATCTGAGATATTACTTGATTTATTGACGATCTCAGGATACCATTTATCTGAATTGGTCGCTCTTAGAACGCCGTTAGAATATACTAATTGCCCTTTGTAACGTTTTGCTCCGCCTTCGCTATCAAAATTTTTAAACTTTCCCTCGGTAACAATCGTAAGTGTAGATTGTGGCGTGATTACCACCTCGCAGCCTACCAGAACGGTATAGATCAAACAATCAGTACAGTTTTGAGGAACTTTGCTAGAGGCAATGCGCTCACCATTTAGGGAGATCGATTTCACCTTGATAAACTCATTGAGTCTAAACGACAAGGTCTGTGTATCCACAGGTAGATTGCTTAACGTGTACGTGGCATCTATGGTTTCATCTTCTAATGAGATGTTCACCGTACCATCTAAGTGACTTAAACCTTGACCAATACTCAGGTTGGCACACATCATAAGAAAGAAAAAGAGTAGCGTTCTGCTCATAAAATTCTAATTTCTAGTTTAAAATTAAACAAGCAGAAATTAAACTTTTGTAAAACAGCATTTTGTGGTTGTTCATCTATAAAAATGAACGTTAATCCGAAAGTCGATTAAAAGCCTAGATAAATTGTCAATTTTTTAGACTAACAGCCTTTGATATAATCAAATTGAATTTTAGAATTAGAAAATTGAGGCGCAAATGACTTAAAAATGAGTCGAGATTGACTAGAATACTATTATTCAAAATAATTTTTTAAGAAAAAATTAACGAATAGGAGTTTGATACATAATCGCCTCGATGCCTGAATCTAATTTAATCTTGAATCGCTCATAAGCTTCACTCTCATAAGTATCAGTGATCTTTAACTCGTGCTCTGATAAGTAGAAAACAAAACCTTCAATACTATCCTGCGGATTACCGGTTAGTTTTGCGATGGAGTAGGAGATATAATTGAAGGAAGAATCCGGAAGATTAATGCTTTCCAAAACATAACCAGAAATGCGATCAGGTTGACCTTCAAGCACGCGGTTATAGAGTTCCTTTTGAACTTCAGGATCTTGAAGGGTGCCATAACTAAAAACAGCGATTTGATTTGGAGAATATATTTTCATTTAGCGCTTTAATGTTACGTGACCTTGATAATTTACAAGAGATCCATCTGTTTTTGTTAAAAGCACTTTGTACCAATAATCGTCGGCCGGAAGGTTGCTACCGCGTGTGCTGCCGTCCCAGCTTGAATTGAAATCGTAAAGCGTTTTTAAGAGCTTTCCGAATCTATTAAAAATAAGAATTTGAATCGCAGAAAATTCATTTGAAGCAACACCTTGCGCTCCCCAAGTATCGTGATAACCATCATTGTTTGGCGTGAAATACTTTGGGAAACCTAACACAGGAATTTCAATACTGCTTATTCCGCAACCGTTCTGGTCACGCACGTATAAGGTTTGCAAACCAATAGCAACATCGTCAAATGTCGGGTCTGTCTGATATGGACCTATGGGATCGCCCAGTGCAAATTCATAATCCCCAATTCCCAGCAGGCTTAAATCAGCAATATGTATACTGTTGCTCCCATTTTCCTGAATAACTTCAATATTCTCTAGATCGAGTAGCGCAGCTTCAGAAGCGATAACTTCAATTTGCTTAGGTTCAGAAATGCATCCGTAAGCTGTAGTTGCAGTGACTGTATAAATTCCCGGAGTGGTAACGGTAACTTGAGCCGAAGTGCTTATGCGTGTGTTTGAAGCATCATACCAACTGTAATTATAAACACCTTGTGCATTTTCGGTTTCTAAGGTAAACGAACTCGCGTTACTGCAAAATTTGCCCTCATTAACGACATCAAAAATTGGGAGCGCTTCTACTTGAAGTTCTAAATGCGGACCCACTCCGTAACATCCACCAGAATCTTGATCTTCAACGCGCACGTATACGATTTGATTGTAAGCAACCTCGTTTCGGTAGAAGCTGGCGGTGCTTATTTCATTTTGAGCTAAGAGTGCATCTTGTTCAGAACGGAAATAGGAAACCTCAAGATTAGCTCCTGACGGAAACACATTCAGCATTGCTGAAGAAGCTTCGTTGAGGTCAAAATTCATAAAACCATCCTGTTGAGCATCGGTGTCGCAGCTGGTTAAATTGTATAAAAAACCATTAGGAAAAGAGGTGGTGGAAACCTGTAGCTGCACTTCAGAAACTGCAGAACAGCCCGCACTATTGAAAATATACGCATAAATTATATTGCCGGAAGCATTGTTATAGGGCGTTGTTAAAACATTGCTTCCAGAATTGGTATCCGCATCAAAACGCGTGCTATAAAAGGTTACCTGATTAGCAGGGTCAGCTGTTAAATACGGAATGATTTGTTGTAAATTAAAATCTACAAATCCGTCAGGCGTTCCATCTTCATCACAATTAGAAAATGTGATCTGATTGGGGGCTGCAACCTCCGGGAGAATTTCTGCCTCAACCGCTCTTCTTTTTCCGGAAGTACATCCGGCAGGTTCTGCGGCCACATAAAAGGTTTGCGAACTTGTTAAATTTGGAGTGAATTGAGTGCCCGTAAATAAAATATTTCCTCCACTTTGACTATCATACCAGTGCAACTCACCGGCATTTGTAGTCGCATCCAATGTGACAACGCCGGGACCACACCGCGAATCTCCGGTAGCTGAAGTGACAGGAATACGAATTTGAATAGCTGCTGCAATTTTTAATACAGGATCACCCGGCATTCCGCCATATTCAACAATATATCCTTTAGCCTGAAAAAGCGGATTGGTTTCTCCCGTGGTTCTTAAATCATTCCAAGAACCTTCAATGCCCACTCCGGGAGCCGTGATATGCGCATAGTCTTCTCCACCGTTAGTATTGTTTGGTTCTCCCGGATTCCAATATGCGAAAGTTGTGGTGCTACCGCCGGGGCCACCTCTCCAAAATTCTACACCGCCAGCTAGACCTTCTGGTCCCGTAACCCATTCCCAAACGCCTTCTACAGCTTCATCGGTGCCGCCAATCCAGCCGGCACTTTGGGTTTGTTCTCCGCACAAAACAGCTTCATCAAGTGCTGTAATGGTTGCGAGATAGCCTTGAAGACCGTAATAGGTTCTGTTTTCTGCTGCTATTCTTGCATCTTGCCAAGTAATTAAGTTGGCAGGCACATACTCATAATAATGATCAGATGAGGGGAGGTAATTGGCTTGACCAATACTGATAGAAAACTCTTTTTTTCCGCTCACCGAAGCGTCATCACTTCTAAAGGTTACTGCTTCAACCGCCTCAATTATTTCAGCGTTGGTTATAGTTGAAGAAAAACGAAGTGTAAGTTTTCCATCTGCTGCATTGAAACTTTGGGTGATATTAGGATTGAGGTTGGGAAACTCTAAAAAATCGTTTCCTTGCTCATAGCCCGAAGAAATTTGAATGTAAAGCGCATCGATCACCGTCCCTCCAGGGTTATTGAGCTCAAAATCAGTAGCAATGGGAATTGAAGTCAACGGACAATACACTTGATCTCCCACAGCGGTGAGTTCAGGGGCTTGCCCGTAGACAGAAGTGTATGCAAAAAAAAGACTTAGTAAGAGGTATTTATAATTCATACACTAATTTTCGTTGTCGGTTGCTTGATAGGCTCCGGAGTCTATGTGTTCTTCTCGGGCAATGCCTAAAAGGTCTGTGGGTACCTGAATTGCACCGCTTTCATTTCCTAAAGCCCTAGCGGCAGAAGGAGCGATGATTTTATAATTGTTTAGAGAAGTATTTTCAAAATTAGGGTCTTCATTCAAAAGAATATTGGTGTACAAGGTTTCGTTAGAGAACTCATATAAAGGGTTAGCAGTAAAATCATCAAAGGGATCTTCAAAGCGCACTAAGCTATTTGAAAAATTATACTGAAATGTTGCTGCATCTACTGCTTCGAGCCCTAATTCTCTTGTTGCGTTTCCGTAGATGATACAATTGGTAAATTGGGCTTTAGTAAGGTCAGCGATTAATAATTCGTCTTCGGTTTCTAAAAAATTCGCTAACTGTACCGAAGGCGTATTTCTAAAACTTTGATTCCAATAATTAGCAAATGTACTATGTACAAACTCGTAACTTCCACCTTGTCGAGCCCAAAAATTAGAAATTCCGGAATTTCCTATCACGAGATTTTCTCCTAAAATGGAAGCATTAACACCGTAAAGCCCCACCGAAGCCGTGTTGTAAATCTGAACATTTTTGAAGTAATGGTCAGGGGTGTTGGTGTTAGAATGTCCCTCAGCCAAAATGCCAATCGCATTGTTTTTAATTGTAACGTGCTGCATACGTGCAGTGCTTCCCGGGGTAAACCAGAGCGTGCCCCATTGACCGGGAACAGCACTAAATTCAGGCTCCAGCCGATCTCCTTCAAGAATGATCTCACCTTCTAAACGATCAGGATCTTGGCTTAAACTTCCGTCAGCTTCCAGCCTGGCACCGTTACTTAGTATGATTCCGCTATTTTCGTGAAAATGAATACGGGCTCCTGCTTCAATACGCAAGGTTTGTTCGCCTGCAACACCGGCATAACCATAGATCACATAAGGTTTTTGATTCGTCCAAACAAGTTGATCTTCTTCTAAAATAAAACCTTCAATAGTGATCGCGTTGCCATCTTCATCGGTACCTAAAGTCAAAGTTTCTTTGATACTTTGAGCATTCCGTTCAGGATATAAAAAAATAGCGTCTTGAATAAGGGTGACCAATGCTACCCGCTGCTCGTAAACTCCAGAATCAAAAAGGATTTGATCTGTATATAAAAACTGATTTTCATCTTGCTGTGAAGCGTCAACTGTGGTTTCCACGAAAACATAGATACTGTCTTTAGCAGGCAGTTCTACATTTTCAAAAATTTTTCCCGGAATTCCATCTATATTAAGCCGGTATTGCGAATTTTCGCCTTGCGCGAGTCGTACTTGAGGAATGCTAATGAGTTCGTTAGATCGGTTGTAAACCTTAAAACTATAGGTGCTGCTACCAATGTTTGAAAAAACCGTGTCTAAAAAAATAGTATCTCTTGAGAATTCTAAATTCCCCGTGCTTAGGCTGGGTTCAAAATCTGTTCTGCACGAATGAAGCAGGAGCAGCCCGAAACCGGCAAGAGCACTTAAAAGACTACATTTTAGAAGGTTTTTCAAAGTAGTTATTTCTTAATCAAACGAATTTCAAACAGCTTGTCCCAGTGTTTACCGGTAACATAGAGTTGCTTTGTCGCTGCATTGTACGCAATACCATTAAGCACTTCGTTATCAGCATCGGTAATGGAACTGATTTCCTTTTTTAGCGGACGTAAATCTACCACACCCTCAATCGCTCCTGTTGTTGGGTTAATTATTGAAATGCTATCAAATTGATAACTATTAGCGTAGATTTTACCATCTACCCACTCCAGTTCGTTGTATTTGGAGCGTAGTTTTTTAGAATCTACAACCTGAATATACTCTTGTTCGGCAAAAGTTTCCGGGTCAAGCAGCCATATTTTTTCAGTGCCGTCAGATTTATAGATCACCTGACCGTCATTACACAATCCCCAACCTTCTTTGCTTTTTCCGTAGTTGAAAGTGTCGGTTTTTTCAAAACTGTTGAGGTCATACACAAAACCTACATTCTCACGCCAAGTCAATTGAACAAGTTGGTTGTTGATAATTGTTAAGCCTTCGGCGAAATATTTTTTCTCAAGATCTTTACGTTCCAAGATTTTTCCGGTTTCTAATTCGGTTTTGAGCAGACCAGATTCACCATATTCTCCCACGCTTTCATATAAGATGTTATCGTGAAATTCTAAACCTTGTGTGTACGAACTTTTGTCATGTGGGTAGGTATTGACAATCTCATAGGTATATAACGTAGGAGTTTCAGAAGCTAAAAAGGTAAGTTTAGAATTAAGCGTGGCTTGTTTTCCTTCGGCATATACCTGCGCGCTCAAATTTTTGGCTCCTAATTTAGTTACGTCAAAAGCGATCTCCAGAGGACTTAAATCTGTTTTGGTTCCTAAGACTGCATCATCCAGTTTATAAATCACAGAATCTATAGGGGTTTCTCCTTTTGACTTCAGGCTTATGCCTACCTGATCGCCGTTTTTAAGACTGTTTTCGGCCTTATTTAGGGTGAGTTTAAAACTTTTACTTAAATCTTTTCCGTTGCCGCAAGCCAGTAAAGTAAGGCTTAAAATAAAGACAGCGAGAAGGTTATAAATGCGCATGGGATTGTAAATTTTGTGGTCAAGTTAAATCAATAAATTCAGTTTAAAAAACGTTTGGTATACTGTTCTATTGCTGTATATTTGCAGCCGGCAAGTCCTACACAACCAGCTCCTGTCGAATTCCCCCAGGGCGGGAACGCAGCAAGGGTAGATGGTCGTAGCGGTGTGATGTAGGTAGCTTGCCTTTTTTTATGCCCTAATATTACGTATTTTCCCCGCTCTAAATTATTAATATGTCTCAAGTAGTCTTGATCACAGGAGCCTCTTCAGGAATCGGGAAATCTATCGCAGAATTTTTAGTTACCAAAGGTTTTATCGTTTATGGCACAAGCCGAAACCCCAAAAATGAACTCGTAAATGGGGTGCATTTTCTTGCCTTAGATGTAACACAAGGTGAAACGGTTAAAACTGCCGTAGCTGCAGTGCTCGCCAAGGAGTCGCGCATTGATGTACTTATCAATAATGCCGGAAAGGGAATTACCGGTCCTTTAGAAGAAATTCCGGAGGAAGAGCTCAAATCTATTTTTGAAACAAATTATTTTGGTCCGTTAAAAGTCATTAAAGCGGTTTTACCTGCAATGCGCGAGCAGCGCAGCGGACTGATCATTAACGTGACGTCTATTGCGGGTTATATGGGGCTGCCATATCGTAGCGCGTATTCTGCAACTAAAGGCGCGTTAGGATTGACCACCGAAGCCTTAAGAATGGAATTAAAAGAGTTTAATATAAAACTCACCAATGTAGCTCCCGGAGATTTTGCGACGAATATTGCTTCCGGGCGCTATCACGCACCTTTAAAGGAAACTTCACCGTATAAAGAAAACTACGGCAAATCACTCGCTTTAATGGACGAGCACGTAGATCACGGTGAGGACCCTCAGAAAATGGGTGAGGCCGTTTATGCAATTATCACTGATAAAGAACCAAAAGTGCACTACAAAGTAGGTGCATTTATGCAAAAGATTTCAGTTTTTCTCAAAGGTGTGCTGCCGAGCAAAATCTATGAGCGTTTGCTGCTCAATCACTATAAATTGTAGATTGAAGGTTAATTTAGTGTAAAATCAACACTTAACAGGTTTTAAACGTCTTGTTCTTAAATATTAACGATTATATTGCGTAATTTTGAACAACAAATATTAGATAATCTAAATTCTTCACATGAAATTTTTTATTGATACAGCAAATCTTGATCAGATTAAAGAAGCTCAAGAACTAGGTGTTCTTGACGGGGTAACTACTAATCCATCTTTGATGGCTAAAGAAGGTATTACCGGGAGAGAAAATATTTTAAAACACTATGTTGACATCTGTAACTTAGTTGACGGTGATGTAAGTGCAGAAGTTATTGCTACTGACATTGACGGAATGATCAAAGAAGGTGAAGAGTTAGCAGCACTTCACGAGCAGATCGTAGTTAAGATACCAATGATCAAAGACGGTATTAAAGCTTTAAAATACTTTAGCGATAAAGGAATAAAAACCAACTGTACACTAGTGTTTTCAGTAGGGCAGGCATTGCTTGCTGCTAAAGCTGGAGCGACTTACGTATCACCATTCTTAGGACGTCTAGATGATATCTCAACAGACGGACTTCAATTGATTTCAGATATTCGTTTGGTTTATGATAACTATGCGTTTGAAACACAAATTTTAGCCGCATCTGTACGTCACACTATGCACGTAATTGATTGCGCTAAATTAGGATCAGATGTTATGACCGGACCATTAAGTTCTATTGAAGGTTTATTAAAACACCCTTTAACTGATATTGGTCTAGAGAAATTCTTAGCAGATTATAAGAAAGGAAATAGCTAATCCTAGCTTTTAGATAAATTAGAAAAGCCTGCATCACGCAGGCTTTTTTTATGGATTTTCTTTAAAGGCTGTAAGACCTTTTAATTGACTGTTCCAAATGTTCACTTGCGTGATTCAATACGCGTTACTGATTTAATGCTTCTAAAAGTTCTTGCTCAAAGTTAGAGCTGAATATATTAGCGTGCGCGTTGATGATAATCCCATTGCGGTCTACGATAAACGTTTTCAGCAAGCTGTTTAGCGCTAGATCTTCTGCTAATTCATCAAAAGAATCTTTAAAATAATACTGCTTTGCACTATCAAAATTATAACGAGAAACCGTGTTCTGCCAGTTGTCATAACTATCATTGACATTTATAGCGAGGTAGGAGTACTCAGGATATTTTTGTTGTAGTGAAGAGGCGAGTTTCTGTGCTCTGATGGCGTGAGACTTTCTGGAAGATGACCAAAAGAAAATAAACGTAGGTTTAGTGATGATACGTTCAAAACTTAAAGTATCATTATCAAAATTTACCAGTTTTTCGTTAGGGATACGCTTACCAGTCTCTATATTCTTATTGGATTCGTATAGTTCCTGTATAATCACCTTGTCATCTTTAGAAGCGATGCGCTCCATATACATGTCATACAAGGTTTGTCCACCTTTTTTGTCGTTACTGTTTGCCAGGTAATCGCGTATGGTTCTGGTGAGTAGAAAGCTTTCAACAGAGTCGTTTTCGATTTGGGAATCAATCAATCGCAACTTGTGCAAATTATGTGTAAAGGATAACGGGTCGTAGGCTTCTTGTTTATAATAGTCTTTAAAGGCTGCTTGATTGAAATAATTGATCAGAAAACGCTGATAACTATAAAGCCCTAACAGACTCGCGTCATGAAAATCTGCATCCTTTCGATAATCGAAAAAGGACTGCGGAAGACTTTCTAAAAAGGCTACCCGGTCAACACCAAAATGCGACATTGGGTAAACTTCTTTACGCGCGTAAAAATCGTAATTCACTACGGTTTCGGCTATTTTTTCAAAATAGGCATCAGCTTCATTTTTCTTTAAAAAGTCTTGTAGAATCTTCTCACGCTCTGCCTTGAGTAAGGCGATGCTTTTGCTAAAGGTTTCCGGGTCTTGCTGATAAATCTCGTCCTGAAGCATGAGCTCATTCTCGTGTTCATTAAGCAAGAAAAGTTCGACCAGTAAGTTATTGCGCGGTGCACCAAAACCTGAAAAGGTCAAAGTTTCATCAAACTCGTAGGTGTTCACCCGTAACATTAAACTATCGTTGGGCTCGATAAATATGATTTGCCCTTCGTTATGAAATATTTGATAGAGTCCCTCTTGGGCATTTTCAATCTTGTATAAAAAACGGTTGTTTTGATCTAACTTAATGCTGTCAATAAGCCTATCGTTCTTGCGCAGGAGCACAAAATTAGAAGTGGGATTTACAATTTCTCCTCCCAGATACGTTCCGGATTTTGCTTTATGCGTTTGCTCAGAGCAACCTAGTAACGATAGGGATAGAAAGGTGGCTAAAAGTAGCTTAACGCTCATAAAAGATTGAGATAGAGGTAATGCAATAGGTTAATTTTTAAAAATTGCTCAAATGTATAAGGGGCGATTAATCTAGGCTGTTAATTGCACGTTAAATCACAATATTAAAAAGTTAATGTTTCTTGTTTTACGGTAATAGCTGTACTTTTGCAAATCACAATAAAATCAGGCTTTAAGCATATGTTATCAGTATCAAATTTATCTGTACAGTTTGGAAAACGCGTATTGTTTGACGAAGTAAATGTCTCGTTCACTCAAGGCAATTGCTATGGAATTATAGGTGCAAATGGTGCAGGAAAATCTACATTTCTAAAAATTATTTCGGGCAAAGAAGATCCTACAAGTGGTCACGTGCACTTGGAGCCGGGCAAAAGAATGTCGGTTTTAGAGCAAGATCACTATGCTTACGATGAGCATACTGTTTTAGAAACGGTTTTAATGGGAAACAAGCCCTTATTTAAGATCAAGACAGAAATTGATGCGCTGTATGCTGATTATTCAGACGAGAACGCTGAGCGTATCGGGGAACTTCAGGTCGAGTTTGAAGAGATGAACGGGTGGAATGCAGACAGTGATGCTGCCGCTTTATTGTCAAACCTAGGGATCACCGAAGATTTGCATTACAGTCTGGTAAAGGATCTTGACGGTAAGCAAAAGGTACGTGTGCTTTTGGCTCAGGCACTTTTTGGTAATCCTGATGTGTTGATTATGGATGAGCCTACTAACGACCTTGATTATGAAACGATCAACTGGTTAGAGAATTTCTTGGCGAATTATGATAACTGCGTTATTGTGGTATCTCACGACCGTCACTTTTTAGATGCGGTATGTACACATATTTCTGATATAGATTTTGGAAAGATTTCGCATTTCAGCGGAAATTATACTTTCTGGTATGAGTCTTCTCAATTGGCTGCTCGTCAACGCGCGCAACAAAACAAGAAGGCTGAAGAAAAGAAAAAGGAGCTTGAGGAGTTTATTCGTCGTTTTAGTGCAAACGTAGCAAAGAGTAAGCAGGCAACGTCGCGTAAAAAGATGATTGATAAGCTTAATGTAAATGAGATCAAGCCATCTAGCAGAAGATATCCCGCAATTATTTTTGAGCGTGAGCGCGAAGCAGGAGATCAGATTTTAAATGTGGAGAAACTAGCATCTTCTATTGATGGAGAAGTTTTGTTTAAAAACGTGAATCTCAACCTAGCTAAGGGTGACAAAGTTGTAGTATATTCTAAAGACAGTAGAGCAACCACTGCATTTTATGAGATCCTGAATGGTAAGCAAAATGCGCTAGAAGGAAAGTATGAGTGGGGGGTGACTACAAATCAGTCTTATCTTCCTGTAGATAATCAAGAATTTTTTGATAACGAATTGACCTTAGTAGACTGGCTGCGTCAATATGCAAAAACCGAACAGGAGCGTGAGGAAGTTTATTTGAGAGGTTTCTTAGGGAAAATGATCTTTTCGGGAGAAGAAGCGCTCAAAACTTCAAACGTGTTGTCAGGGGGTGAAAAAGTACGTTGTATGTTAAGCCGAATGATGATGCAGCGTGCAAACGTATTGATGTTTGATGAACCTACTAACCACTTGGATCTTGAATCGATTACGGCGATCAATAACAGTCTGAAGAATTTTAAAGGGACTATTTTGTTGACCACGAGTGATCACGAGTTTGCGCAAACAGTAGGTAATCGTATTGTTGAATTAACTCCAAAAGGTGCAATAGACCGTTATCTTACGTTTGATGAGTATATGAATGATCCTAAGATAAAAGAGCAACGCGAGCAGATGTACGCTGTAGAAGCGTAATCTACAAGTTGAATAAGAACAAAAAAAGATCCTTGGTCTGTACCACGGATCTTTTTTGTTTTAAGAGAACGTTTGTTCTTACTTTTTTATGAAATGTCGTACGAGCGTATAACCGCAGAAAACTGCAATAAAACTACTCAAGAGTATACGATAGGTGGGTAACTCTTCTCCTTGAGTGAGCGGATACAAGCGCCATAGTGAATAAATAAGTAAACCGGCATTTAAAGCGAGATTGAAAAAAGAGCGCTTCGGCTTTTCTTCTTTTTGAATTAATGGCCGCTCGCCTTTACGCTCAGTGGTTTGCTCTTTCAAGCGGCTTTGCGTAGCCTGCTCTTCTAATTCGGCATCGGTGAACTTAGGTTCTGAAGTGGATTTTTCGATAATATGTTTAGCTCTTAATAGGTTATCCTTTTCTACAAATAATAATACGCCGCGATCATAGTCACTGCCAAAACCAGCACGTATGGCACTCTCGTGATCATTGCGAACGACGCTGCTGATACCGGCTTCTTCCAGTTGTGATTTTAGGTGGTTTACATTGATTTCAGAGCCTGTATATACACGCTCATACTTTGAATCTTTAATCATTGTGCTTTATCATATTGACACTTCCAGATGGCGGTGTTGAAGTTTTTTCCCAACGCAAAACCGTAGTAGATCACCACAGCGGCGATAGATTTAAACATAAAAAAGAAAACCATCACGTCTTGACTTAAGCTTTGCTCCGGCGCAAACATACCGTTAGGAACTAATACCGTAGCTAAAATACTCGAAAGCATAATGGTAAAAACCAGCGTTTCAAAAGTTTTAAAAGGCCACATTAGCAATTTGCGTAACGGGTGCAGGTCATTGCCCCATTTATGAATAAGATAATAATATCCATTACCCATTGGTGCAAATAAGAGCGGATCGTCTGTTTTGCTCAAGACAAACATTTTTGACGGAGCCATTATTTTAAAGTTAGAAAGGCTAGTTTCATGTGCTTCTTCCAGATGTTTGATTTCGTCAAGAGCTTCCTGAGGATAGGTTCCTTTAAAAAAATGCGTGTCTAAAAACCGAAGCCTGTAGTCCACGCAAATTCTTTTAATGCTTTTTTCGTGAAATATGCGTTCTGTATCAAGCTTGTCAAAAACAAAAGCCGTTGCCGAAGCATCGCCATTTTGTTGCTTGAGCTTGTCTAATATACGCGCATTGTTAGCGGGTGTGTTCTTAAGAAATTGATTAACCCAGTTTATGATTTTTGATTCTCCGGCATTGGTGTTTAGACGTTGTTCACGAAGCAATTTTTCATGAATGTTGGTTCTTTTTAACAGCATCATTCTTCTTTTTAAGTCTTAAAGTTAACTATTTGAAGACTAAAGCACAACACGCGAAATGCTAAAAAATCTAGCGCAATTCAGCGTTTAAGCTTTTCTCAAAGCGCTGCTGCAACTTGTTCATGATTTTATCAATTTCTTTATCGGTTAGGGTTTTGTGTTCATCCTGAAGCGTAAAACTCACAGCATAACTCTTTTTCCCTTCCGGAAGGTTTTTACCCTCGTACACATCAAACAAGGCTACATTTTGCAGTAGTTTTTTCTCTACCATAAAAGCTTCCTGATAAATCTGATCAAAGGTCACTTCCTGATCTAAAAGCAACGCAAAATCACGTCGTACCGCCGGATTTTTAGGGATTGGCACAAATTTGATCGAATTTTGCTGAACCAGATCTAAAATGGTATCCCAATTAAAATCAGCAAATAAAACTTCTTGCTCAATATCAAAATGCTTACGAATAGCTTTAGAAACCAAGCCAAAAGAAACCACTTGCTTTTTCTGCACAGTGTACTCTAACCCTTCAGAGAATTGAGCATCTTTTACCGGTTTTACCTTCCACTGCGCAATACCTAATCTTGAAAGCACAGCTTCAACACTTCCTTTTAAATCAAAGAATGTAGTGTTTTGCTGTTGCTGAAACCAGTTTTCGGCATTTTGCTTTCCGCTTAAAAGCAGTGTTAAATGCTTATATTCTTCACGGCCACCCGGGAAGTTATGATAGCTTTTTCCGAATTCAAAAAGTTTTAAATCCGGTTGTCTGCGGTTGCTGTTAAAAGCCACAACTTCTAATCCGCTAAATAGTAAGGATTGACGCATTACCGAAAGATCTGTACTTAGCGGATTCAGCATCGTAACGTTATAATCTTCTTTAAAAGCATCGTTTAAAGAAGCGTACACCGGAGAGGTCAGAGAATTATTTAGGATTTCGTTAAATCCTAAGGACGCCAATAGCGTACCGGTTACTTGCTGAATTTTATGATCTGCAAAGCGACTGCTTTTTGAAACCGAAGCATTAAGCTTTGACTTAAATTGAATTTTGTTGTAACCGTAAACGCGTAAAATTTCTTCAATAACATCTACCTCACGGGTCACATCATTACGGTATGCAGGGATGGTCATCCCAATACCAGACTCTGTAATATTATTGATCTTGATATCCAGAGAAGACAAAATAGATTTAATGGTCTCTTTTGGGATTGCCTCTCCGATGAGTTTTTCAGCACGATCAAAATTGAGCACTACTTGATGATCTTCAATCTTTTTAGGATAGAAATCCACCACGTCACTTGTTACTTCGCCACCGGCACACTCTTGAATTAACAAAACGGCACGTATTAGCGCGTATTCTGTAATATTAGGATCAATACCGCGCTCAAATCTAAAAGAGGCATCGGTATTAAGTGCGTGGCGCTTTGCAGTTTTACGTATGCTTACAGGGTCAAAATAGGCACTTTCTAAAAATATAGAAGTCGTTTCTTCAGTTACACCGCTATGCTCACCGCCAAAAACACCGGCAATACACATAGGTTTTTCAGCATCGCAAATCATCAGATCTTCCTCGTGCAGTTCACGCTCAATACCGTCAAGAGTAGTGAATTTTGTACCTGCAGCTACCGTTTTAACATTGATCTGCTTTCCGGCAATTTTTGCCAAGTCAAAAGCGTGAAGCGGTTGCCCTAGTTCGTGCAACACATAGTTGGTGATATCAACGATATTATTTTTTGGGGTAAGTCCAATCGCTTTAAGCCTGTTTTGAATCCAGGCCGGTGATTCTTTTACGGTTAAACCGCTTAAGGTGATTCCGCAATAGCGCGGTGCTTTTTCATTATTTAAAACCTGCACACTTATTTTTTGGGTGCGGTTATCAATTCTAAACGAACTCGTAGAAGGCGTGATGAATTCAGGATGCACACCAGACTGAATAAGTCCTGCACGTAAATCGCGCGCGGTACCCATATGACTCATCGCATCTGCACGGTTGGGGGTCAAGCCAATTTCAAAAACATAATCATCTTCAACTTCAAAGATTTTAGCAAGCGGAGTCCCCGGTTTTAGATCTTCTTCTAAGATCATAATTCCATCGTGACTTTCGCCAAGACCAAGTTCGTCTTCAGCGCAAATCATTCCATTACTTACTTCGCCGCGAATCTTTCCTTTTTTAATTTTCCAAGGCTCACCTTTATCATCATAAAGCGTTGTACCCACAGTTGCTACAGGAACTTTTTGACCGGCGTCAACATTGGGTGCTCCACATACGATTTGTACCGGTTCACCATCACCAAGATCTACAGTGGTAAGTTTTAGACGGTCAGCATTGGGGTGTTTAACGCACGTAAGCACGTGCCCAACTACAATACCTTTTAATCCTCCTTTTACACTTTGAAAAGCTTCTATACCTTCAACTTCAAGACCTAAGTCTGTCAATAAATTACCGGTTTTTTCGGCTTCCCAATCAATATTAATAAACTGTTTTAACCAGTTGTAGCTTATTTGCATTCTTATATTTTTGAAAGGGCAAATATACTATTTACCCTGCTTTTTTACTCAAATACTTGGGGTTAATCGCGACTTTATCTACCGTGTTTATCAACAGGAAAATCTTGAAATGTGTTAGGAAATATAGTTCCAGATATTTTTGAATTTCATGACCTGCGCATAGGTTTTGCGTATGGGTAAATTTTCGGGCTGTGCCAATTGCGGATCTTCTTTAAGCAATGCCGAAGCATAATTGCGCGCGATTTTCATGACTTCGTTATCCTTCACAATATCAGCGATTTTAAGGTTAAGCACCCCACTTTGTTGCGTGCCCATAATATCGCCGGGACCGCGTAGTTTTAGATCTACTTCGGCGATCTCAAAACCGTCATTGGTTTGTGTCATCGTTTGCAGACGGGTTTTTGAATCTTCAGAAAGTTTATGACCGGTCATCAAAATACAATAACTCTGGTCTGCACCGCGCCCCACGCGTCCACGTAACTGATGCAGTTGTGACAGCCCAAAACGCTCTGCACTTTCAATGATCATCACCGAAGCATTGGGGACATTTACACCCACTTCGATCACGGTAGTGGCGACCATGATTTGTGTTTCACCGTTTACAAAGCGGTTCATCTCATAATCTTTGTCTGCGGGTTTCATTTGTCCGTGCACGATCGAGATTTGATAATCAGGCATCGGAAATTCACGTGCGATGCTTTCATAACCATCCATCAGATCTTTATAATCAAGCGCCTCACTCTCTTGAATAAGTGGATAGACGACATAGATCTGTCGGCCTTTTTTAATCTCATCGCGAATGAAGCCGAACACTTTCAAGCGGTTGTTATCATAGCGATGCACGGTTTTAATGGCTTTTCTTCCGGGAGGTAACTCATCGATCACCGAAACATCAAGATCACCATAAACACTCATCGCCAACGTACGCGGAATGGGGGTTGCCGTCATTATCAGAATATGCGGTGGTAGCTCATTTTTATGCCAAAGCTTGCTGCGTTGTGCCACACCAAAGCGGTGTTGCTCATCAATAACTGCAAGTCCCAAATTTTTAAACTTTACTTTATCTTCAAGCAGCGCGTGTGTTCCTATTAAAATATTCAGGCTGCCATCTTCTAAATTTTCATGAATTTCCCGGCGTTCTTTGGTTTTTGACGAACCAGTGAGCAGCGCGATTTTAATATTTAGTTTTTCGCACAATTCACTGATTCCCTGAAAATGCTGAATGGCCAAAATCTCGGTGGGAGCCATAAGACAAGCTTGAAAATTGTTGTCAAGCGCGATCAGCATCGTCATTAGGGCAACGATGGTTTTACCGCTTCCTACATCTCCCTGAAGCAGCCGATTCATCTGTGCAGGTTTTCCTAGATCGTTACGAATTTCTTTAACTACTCGTTTTTGAGCGCTTGTGAGTTCAAAAGGTAAATGTTTATTATAAAAAGTGGTAAAATAGTCTCCTATTTCCTCAAAAGCATAGCCTTTAATTTTTTGTTTATGCAGTTGGTTTTTTACTAAAAGCTGCAACTGAATAAAAAAGAGTTCTTCAAATTTGAGTCGAAATTGCGCCTTTGCCAGTTTTTCTTGCTGCTGCGGAAAGTGAATATTAAGATAGGCTTCCCGACGCGAAATCAACTTCAATGTATTTCTAATGGATTCAGAAAGAGATTCTTCAATACTCTTATGCACTTCTTGAAAAAGCGTTTGCATCAAGCCATTCATCACACGATTGGTAATGCCCTTGTTGCTTAGTTTTTCGGTTGAAGGGTAAACCGGTTGCATCGCAATGCGCAGGCCTTTTCTATGTTCTTCAAGTAATTCCAAATCGGGATGTGCGATCGAGTAGGAGCTGCCAAAACGTTGCACTTTTCCAAAGGCGACATAGGGCACGTTTATTTTTAGGCTTTCTCGTATCCATTTTAACCCCTTGAACCACACCAGTTCCATAGCGCCGGTTTGATCGATAAAGGTTGCGACCAGACGCTTTGATCTTCCTTCTCCCACCGTTTTAATATGTGTGACTTTACCAATGATCTGTACATCGGCACTTGTTGGTTGCAACTGACTAACCGTGTAATATTGCGTTTTGTCAATATAACGATTAGGAAAAAGATTGAGCAAATCCTGATACGTATGGATCCCCATTTCTGAGCGCAACAAATTAGCCCGGTTGGGGCCAACGCCTTTTAGGTAATCTATAGGAGTCTGAAGTTTACTACTCATGAATTAGATAAGCGCTTGTATATTTTTTTTCCGATGAAAACTAAAATGATACCTGCTAAGAGCGCTACAAATAATCTGATGCTGTTTAGTATTTTGATAAGCATAGTCGTAGCTTCATCTGCGGATTGCATTTCATGTAAAGCACTCAAAAATTGAGTACTGAATACTAGTAGTACTCCAGAAGCAATGATAAAGAAAAGCACTGTTGCGATTTCTGATTTTTTCTGAATTAAGAGTTTTAATCCGTTTCCTGAAAAGAGTAAAATGCAAAATATTCCCGGGAAAATGTATAGAACAGAAACTACATAATAGGTATCGCCAATGTTGATAGCGGTAGTTTTTTCTACACTAAAACCCGAAGCGCCAAAGAATAGCAATTGAAGCGCGGCAGCTATCACAAGTAGTAGGATTAAAAAAAAAGGTTCGCGTTTTAGCATTGCTACTCATTTTAGTTTGCTCTAAGATCAAACCGTTGGAAAGATAATGTACTCTAAAAAGTTTTTCTTTCAGGCTATTTTCAGCCTAGAATGATCTTGATAAACGAAGATATAAAACCCAATTATTTTATTCTCGTATTCGGTACACTTAAAACAAGCAGGTTTGAATTCAAATCCTTAATTTGGCAGCCTATTCATTAGATTGATTTTATGAGATTGATTTTTTCGCTTATCGCAGCATTTTTGATAAGCACCACGTACGCCCAACAAACCGAAACGGTTGACTTTGAACGCATATATGCACTGCTTGATTTTGACTTTGCCAAGTCTAGTGTTACCGGTAAAATGGAGATTAAATTTACCATGAAAGCCAATGCAGATTTTGTTTATCTGGAAGCTAAAAACATCGCAAAATATGAGGCGCTTCTTAATAGTAAGATCGTACCAACACATACAGATGAAGGTCGCATCATTTTCACCCAAAGTTTTGAGAAGGGTAAAACCTATAATTTGATGCTTAATTATACGGCGCAACCTAACAAGGCGCTATACTTCGTAAATAATGGTGGTTTTCAGCAAATCTGGACACAAGGTCAGGGGAAATATACTTCTAATTGGTTGCCGAGTATTGACGATATGAACGATAAGATCGAGTTTGACCTTTCTATTGTAGCGTATCCGGGGCAAGAGGTGATTGCCAATGGTGTTTTAAAGGAAAAAGAAGAAGTTGAGGATAAATTCATTTGGCATTATGAAATGTCAGAGCCTATGTCTAGCTATCTGGTAGCAGTTGTGCTAGGCGATTACCGCAAGCAAAGCCGTAGATCTGATTCTGGTGTGCCCATTGATTTGTACTATTATCCTGAAGATTCACTTAAAGTGATGACCACCTACAAATATTCTGATGATATTTTTGATTTTTTAGAGGAAGAAATTGGGGTCCCTTATCCGTGGCCGGTGTATAAGCAAGTACCCGTAAAGGACTTCTTATATGCAGGTATGGAAAACACTACCGCAACCATTTTTAGTGATGCCTATATGGTAGATCGCAGTGGTTTTACAGATCGTAATTATGTGAATGTAAATGCGCACGAACTCGCGCATCAATGGTTTGGAGATTATGTGACCGAAACTTCAGGAACACATCACTGGCTACAAGAAGGTTTTGCAACCTATTACGCATTGTTAGCCGAAGCTGAAGTTTTAGGAGATGAAGTATATGCGTGGAAACTGTTTCAGTCTGCGATGCAACTAAAAGCAATGACTGATAAAGGAAACGGCGAAAGCCTGCTCAACCCTAAAGCGAGTTCGCTTACGTTTTACGAAAAAGGTGCCTGGGCACTGCATATGTTGCGTAAACAGATAGGAGACGAGGCATTTAAAATGGCTGTAAAAAATTACCTTAATGCGCATAAATTCAGCAATGTAGAAACCGAAGATTTTCTAGCGGAAGCGCGTGCTGCAAGCGGTCAGGATTTGCAAGAATTTGAACAAAACTGGTTACAAGCAGCCGACTTTAGATATGAGGAAGCGATCGCGACCTTACAAGATTTTCCGGTGATTCAGCGCTATAAGCACACGGTAGATTTACGCAAGCTTTCTTACGGGCAAAAATCACAAAAACTTTTTGACCTGCTGGCATTGCCTGATAAATACTCGGGCCCTGAGGCTATTTACCAACTTGCTGATGTTTCACCAGCTGCTGCCGGTCGCATTTATGAGCGCGCATTCTACACTAATAATCCTTGGGTACGACAAGCCATAGCGCAAACGGTGACTAAGGTTCCCGCTGCTATGAAAACCAATTATGAGCGTTTACTGAATGACGATTCCTATATTACCAGAGAGCTTGCATTTATGAACTTATGGACATCCTTTCCTTCAGAGCGACATAAATACTTAGATAAAATGAAGGGGGTTCAAGGCTTTTCTAATCACAATGTGGAGATCTTGTGGTTGGCTTTGGCGATTTCTACTCTAGATTATGAGGAAGCCTACATTAGAGATCATTTTTTCCGATTAACACGTTATACGGGTAATAGATATTCTTTTGAAACCCGCGAGCAAGCTTTTACTAAGCTGTATCAGTTGCAGTTGTTTGAACCTAAAAGTTTAAAAAATCTCGTGGAAGCTTGTTTTCATCACAATTGGCGCTTTGCACAAACCTGTCGTCAAATTCTTGATGAGGTAGTGAAAAATGCAGATTATCGCAGAGAGTTGAAAAAGCTTGATATTTCTGATGAAAAAGAAAAACAACTTTTAGCCGAAAAATTAACCTGATGCGCGCATTAGTTATTTCAGGAGGAGGAAGTAAAGGCGCATACGCCGGCGGTGTTGCTCAACATTTGATTGAAGAGCAGGGACATAAATATGATTTGTTCTTAGGCACTTCAACCGGTAGTTTGCTAATCTCTCAACTTGCAAATAACAATATCAAGCGTGCGTATGAAGTATACACGCAGGTCAACCAAAACACAATTTTTAATGTCAATCCGTTTAATATTAAAAAGCGTGGTGATCGGGAGTATGTCTCCATTAACTATTGGAATACGGTCTGGCAATTCATCAGACGGAAGCGTACGTTTGGGGAGAGCAAAAACCTGCTGAAAAACATCAAGAAAAACCTCTCTAAATCCGAGTTTGAACAGATAAAAAAACAGACGGCAGATGTGGTCGTGACCGTTTCAAATCTCACCAAAAATACTGTGGAATATAAATCGATTCGCAATTGGGATTATGAAGATTTTTGCGAGTGGATCTGGATCAGCTGTAACTACATTCCGTTTATGAGTTTGGTGAAAAAGAATGGCTTTGAGTATGCTGATGGTGGTTTTGGGTGTATCGTGCCTATTCGTGAGGCTATACGCCGCGGAGCGACCGAGGTGGATGCGATTATTCTGGAGTCAGAAAATATGGAGTACAACAAGGTCTTGGGCAACAATCCCTTTTCATTGATGGTCAATCTTTTTGGCTTTTTGATGGATCAGGTAGAATACCACGATGTGATCGTAGGTAAGTTAGCTGCAATTAACAAAGACGTACCGTTGAATCTGTATTATACCCCGTCAAAACTAACGGAAAACAGTTTGATCTTTAATAAAAAGCTGATGACCAATTGGTGGCAGCAAGGTTGGGATTACGCAGCCGCAAAAGCCAAACAGGCTCAGGAGAATAAACTTCGCGAATTGCCCGAAACAGAATAGCTTCTGTTATAAAGCTCTAGTTTACAGTAATTGTTTTAGTGATAAATTCTGTTTCTGAAGACTTGAATTTTAAAGTATAGCTTCCTTCGGTTTCCGCTTTAAAAGTATAAGTTGCTGTACGCGTTGGGATATCCATCGTACACATACTGCAGGTGTCATAAATAGCTTCAACCTCAATTGTAATTACGTTGCCGTCTTCAGTTTCTGTAAAGGCATTAAACTGACCACAGCCATTATTCACCGGGAACGAAACGCTTAGCTCAAGTTCATCGCCTACCGCAACTGCAGAGTCCCCTGTTACTTCAGAAACATAGGCAGTATTAGTTTCGGTGCAGCTTTCTTCATCGGTTGCTTTTGAGGAAACGTCACAACCAGAAATAAATAAAAGTGCTGCGAGTAATAAAGTACAGAAGAGTTTCATAGGCTTCGTTTCTTTTCAGATGCCGAAGCTAAACAAAGGTTGCGTGGTGCGTATCTCTATTTTGAATTAATTAACGCATTTAATTACATCGTCTAATCCTTCTTCATCTTCGCTCAAAACTACAAGCGTATCTCCGGCATTGATCACTGTTGAGCCTTTTGGAGTCAGGAATTTATCGTTGCGTTTAATCATTGCAATAATCGCATTTTTAGGAAAGCCCAAGTCAATGATCTTAGTGTCAGCCGCTTTACAGTGCGGCGAGATCTTGATTTCCCGCATCGCTGTTTTTGGAATTTCAGAAATAAGATGATTCATATTACGCTGTGCTTTGCTTTCTTCGGGCAAGCCTACTTTAAGCCATTTTGCCACCACCGAAAGCGTGGTTCCTTGAATAAGCACCGAAGTCAAAGAAATAAAGAACACAATATTAAAAATCATATTGGCCTTGTCAATTCCGGCGAGAAGAGGATACGTCGCAAATACAATGGGCACTGCCCCGCGCAATCCCACCCAGGAAATATAAAATCTGCGGCGCATTTTCATCTTAAAAAATGCCAGACTGATAAAAACCCCAACAGGTCGCGCGACAAAAATGAGGAATAGTGAGATCATTAGACCAATCCCGATATAAGGAATCACTTGCGTTGGAAAGACGAGCAGCCCCAACGTAAGGAACAATACGATCTGCATCAACCAAGCCAATCCATCAAACATTTTTAAAATGGTTTGTTTATGAATTAAATCTTGATTACCTAGATAAACCGCACAAATATAAATAGCGAGGAAACCATTACCCCCAATAAATTCAGTTGCTGAAAAGGTGATAAACATTAAAGCGATAACCAGAACAGGATAAAGTCCTTCAAAACCTAATTCGATCTTATTGATGATGAGTTTACTGAATTTTCCAAAAAGAAAACCGGCAATTCCACCAATGACCATTTGCTTTAAAAGCATAGGTATAACAGAAATCAAACCTTGATCTTGATTGATCACTAAAGTTAAAAATGCAATGGTTAATACATATGCCATCGGGTCATTACTACCGCTTTCAAGCTCAAGGGTTGGGCGCAAATTGGTTTTTAGCGCTAGACTTTTTGATCGCAAAATGGAAAATACCGCAGCAGCATCAGTAGATGATACGATAGAGCCGAGGAGCATACTCTCATAAATAGTAAAATCTGTAACGTAATATACAAAGCAGCCTAAGGACACTGCCGTTAATAGTACGCCGGCTGTAGATAATGCCAGGCCTTCCCGTAAAATAGGTTTCACCGAAGACCATTGCGTGTCTAATCCCCCCGAAAATAAAATGAAATTAAGGGAGACAATACCTATAAACTGCGCTATTTGCGGATTGTCAAACTGAATGCCTCCAATTCCATCAGAGCCCGCGATCATCCCGATTCCTAAAAATAAAATCAGCGTAGGAACCCCAAATTTATACGAGGTTTTACCAACGATAATACTTATTAAGAGTAAAATAGAGCCAATGAAGACAATATTTTCGATGGTTAAATTCATAGGGTATCAGTTTTGGAGATGCGTTTGTAAGCAGGCTAATTTAAGCGGAAGTCATTATTCTATGCGTTTTCCTTCGGTGGTAAAGGAGAGGCCTTGAGTTCCTCGGGTTGAGATCATTATTCCTTCAAAAAGGGGATCAGTAACTGAAGCATCATCGAGCCAGTTAAAAATGAAGTTTCCTCCGGTGCCTCCGGTTTTATCGCCTTCTTCAATTATGATTTCTACCGTTTCCAAAGGTTTTAAAACAATAGGGAAATCAAAATAGGTGTGAATGAGTTTTCCGGTGGTGTCATAATAAGCACCTTTGGTCAAATACACAGCCGCGGTCTCGCTTGTATTTCTCAAACTCACGGTTACCGTTAAATCGTGCGTGAGGTGTTCTGAAGTACTATAAATTTCAGAATAAATGCCCAGATAGGTTTTTGCAGGTTTTAGGCTGTCTTGATTAGTTATGGTAGCACGACGTTTTTCCCAATTTATGGGATTGATAGAGCTGCTTTCTTTTTTTTGCTCATCACAACCCACGAGCAAGAAAACAATGGTAATTAGGGAAAGAAGGTAGCGCATAGCATAGTTTTTTAACCGAACAACTCTTGAACTTCAGCCTTAAGATAGTCTAAAGCAAGCGAAGTAGGATTCTGTGACTCGTCAAAATTTGTTAAAATATACTCCCGAATATCTTGAGCGTTCTGGAGCTGCGTATCAGCAAGTGTTTTTCTCAGTTGTTGGATCAAGGTGTTTTTAGCAGATTTAATCGCGGCCCAACATTCATTAGAAACATAAACCTGCTGCGTTAGATTATGCTCAAATTCTTGCTCAATTGTCGCTGCAAGCAAATCTACATACGCCTTTTTATCCTCGCCGGTTGGTTTTACTCTGATGAGTAATTGCAAAGGTGAGATACGCTCTAAAAATAAGGTGAGCCGCTCATAAGCTTGTAGTCTTATGGGTAACGCTTCGGTTTGTGCTTCCTTATGCAAAATAAAGCGCCTTCTGTTTTCTTCGTTCTGTAAAAATCCATCAAAAAAGTAGTAGGCGAGTAAGCCTACAACCACCGCCGGAAGCACCGGTATCAAAATGTCTAAAATATCATTCATAATTAATAGCGTACGTCTTCAAATTGTTTTTGGCCACTTTTTTCAGATTTCACGGTTTCTCTATCGTAATGCCCGCCTAAATACTGGCAGTTTAATAAAGATGACATACCTTCAAAAGGGACTTCAACTTTATGATAGGTAAAACAAGCTGCCAGCGTCTGACTTAAGTTTTTATCGCCTAAAGTTAAGTCAACATCTTCAGTTGTCAACTGGCACGGGTGTTCATAACCACAAGCATGCGTGATCTCTAGTAATTCTTTTCTAAAGTTTTTAAAGTAGAAGTTAGTCCGTACTGCTTTATCTTCGATATTGATTCCTGATTGTAACCACTTATTTTGTGTAGCAACACCACTAGGGCAAGTATTGTTGTGACATGCTTTCGCCTGAATACAACCTATAGAAAGCATAGCTTCACGAGCCACATTGATCACATCGGCACCCATCGCAAAAGCCATTGCACCTTTTGCCGGAAGTCCTAATTTTCCACTTCCTATAAAAACAATACGATCTGTAAGATGGTGTTTTTTAAAGATCTTATACAGATCACTAAACGCATACACCCACGGAAGCGAAACGTGATCGGCAAAACTTGGAGGAGCCGCACCGGTACCGCCTTCGCCACCGTCAACCTGAATAAAATCTGGACCTTTATTGGTTTTTACCATCAGCTGAGCCAGCTTTTCCCAATCTTGAAGTTTTCCTATCGCAGCTTTAATTCCAACAGGAAGACCGGTCGCTTCAGCAATTTGTTCTACAAATTCGATCAAGCCTTCTACACCATCAAAAGCCGTGTGAGTCGCAGGTGAGATCACGTCTTTGCCCATAGGCACGTGGCGTATTTCAGAAATTTCCTGTGTGATCTTAGAGGCCGGAAGCACGCCTCCTTTTCCGGGTTTTGCACCTTGCGAAAGCTTTACTTCAATAGCTTTGATCTCAGGGTTAGCTTCAACAAGAGCAACCATTTTTTCCATGGAAAAATTTCCGTGCTCATCACGAACGCCAAAGTACCCTGTACCTATTTGATAAACGATGTCTGCACCTTTTTTGTGATATGGAGAAAGACCTCCCTCACCGCAGTTATGATACGCATGTGCCAGTTTACACCCGCGATTAAGCGACTCGATTGCTCTGGCGGAAAGTGAACCAAAACTCATTGCAGAAACATTGATCGCCGAAGCCGGGCGATAAGGCTTGCGCCGCTTGTTATAGGCTCCCATCACTTTTGCACAAGGAAGAAAATACGGATTCTTAGCATTGGGATGTTCCGGCGGGACTTTAAAGCCCATCATCGCATTGTTGATGAAAATATAGTTGGCTTCATAAATGTTTTGGTCGGTACCAAAACCTTCATAGTTGTTTTGGTTTTTTGCCGAAGCATAGATCCAGCCGCGTTCGATACGGTTAAATGGAAGTTCTTCGCGGTTATTGGCCACAATATACTGTCGCAATTCCGGACCAATACTTTCTAGCATATAGCGTATATGGCCCACGATTGGGAAATTGTGCGTTATAATGTGTTTTTTATTGAAAAAGACATCACGAATGCCTATGATCACTAAGACGATGAGTATCCAAGCCCACCACGGAATCTGCGCTAAAAAAGTAAAAAAATCGTTCATATCGGGTATCAAAATTCAGGGTTCAAACTTACTATTTCCAAAGGGTTTAACGTGATATAGATTGAAATTTTAAAACTAATTTAGGTTACTGGAACCACCAAAAGTATTAAACCTTTAAGGTTTGATTTGAAATTAAAATTGATTTTCAGCGAATTCTACAAGTGAGTCTTGAGGTTGTTTACTTGTATCAAAAAAAATGCTTCAACTTTTATATGTTGAAGCACTTTAAAAGGATTTTATTGGCACCGCCAAAGAGTTATAAGATCGCTAGGTGCACTCTAAAGTGGTGATTACTCCGAAATCAGAAAACTATGTGTATTCATCTAAAGTTATTGAGCGCTTAGATAATCAACTACCAGCTGTGACATGGTTTTTACACCTAATAGCATTCCGTCATCGTCGATCTGGAAATCTGGCGTATGATGCGGATATGCTTCGGTATTTCCCGGAGTCATTCCGCCTAAGAAAAAGAAGAATCCCGGTACTTCTTCTTGAAAATAACTGAAGTCTTCCCCACCAGTTGTGGCTTTAACCAGTTTTACATTTTCTGTTCCTGCCACTCCTTGAAGGGTAGGTAGCATTTGCTCAGTAAGTTCGAGGTCGTTATAGGTGATGGCGGTATTGCTTTGGAATTCAATAGATGCGCTTCCGCCGTAGGCTTTTGCTAATCCTTCGCTCATTTCGGTCATACGTCTGATGATCAACTCGCGCATATCAGGATCAAGCGTGCGTACCGTACCTATAAGTTCTGCACTTTCAGGAATGATATTAAAACGCACTCCGGCGGTGATCTTTCCAACGGTGATCACGGCAGGTTCTACAAGTAAATTAGACTCTCTACTGATGATCGACTGAAAACCATCAACGATTTTTGATGCAATGTAAATAGGATCAACACCTCCCCAAGGTTGCGAGCCGTGGGTTTGTTTTCCTTTGATATTAACCACGAAACGCTCAACAGCAGCCATCGTCCCGCCGGGTTTGTATGCGATGGTTCCTACCGGAGTCGCGCTGTTGATGTGTAATCCAAAAATAGCATCCACATCCGGACTTTTTAAAACGCCTTCTTTGATCATCAGCGCAGCACCGCCTTCTTCTCCCGGAGGCGCTCCTTCTTCAGCCGGCTGAAAAATAAACTTTACGGTCCCGTGAATTTTGTCTTTATTTTGAGCTAAAACTTCGGCAGTACCCATAAGGATCGCAACGTGAGTGTCGTGACCACAGGCGTGCATCACACCGGTTTCAGCACCCATAAAAGTTGTGGTTACTTCACTTTTAAAGGGCAAATCGTTACGTTCGGTAACCGGAAGTGCATCCATATCTGCGCGAAGCGCGACCACTTTTCCCGGATGGTCACCTTTCAAAATACCTACAACTCCGGTTTTTGCCACTTCAGTTTGAACCTCAATACCTAAAGACTCTAAATGTTTGGCAACCTTAGCGGCAGTTTCAAATTCACGGTTGCTCAATTCAGGATGTTCGTGAATATCGTGACGCCAGTTGATCACTTTGGGCTCAACCGCTTCAGATGCTGCGATCAAGTCGGGATTTGCAGATTGAGCAAAAGCACTCAACCCTAAAGCGAAGAAAAACAGTGTGTTTAGTTGTTTCATAAGATAGAATTTAGAAGGAAATTAATGCGTAATCCATATTTTGATATTGTATCAATGCGGTCATTGCCGAAAGTGCTAGCTGCGTTTTTCCCCAGCGCTTTTCAACTGAAATATCGCGCGCACCGGCGGTTTGACCACAAAGAATTACCGGAATATCGAGTGCATGGAGTTTGTTCAGTAAGTCGAGATTGGGATTATCTACGCCAAATTTTTCTTTGTAGAATTTATTTTTCAGCAAACCGTAAGCTGCGCTGCCGTGAACGACCATCACCGGTTTGAGTTGTGCTTTATCCACTTTAGCATAAGCATGCATATTCAGAAAGCGAGCGATGGTGTTGAAGTACGGATTTAATACTGCAGGATCTTCAGGAGCTTGAGCGATGTCAAAAACAACCTTATATTCGGCCTCAGTGTCTACTTCCAGATCAGGTTGAGGTACGGTAAATGTCTCCCCATATTCGTGGATCAAAGGACCAGAAATTTTCTTTTGAGCTTGCAGTTGCAGTGCTGAAAGCAAAACAAAGGAAGTGAAAACAAGACGCTTTAGTTTCATAAAAAAATCTTAACGAAGATTAAATATATTGAAAAGAGCCTGAAGCTAAAACGAAATGGAAGCGAATTGTAGTTATTACGATTAAAAGCTTTATCGATGCAAAATTGATAATGAAAAGGGAGAAACTTTTGGTTTTAAGAACATGTTCTTCAGTACGTCTATCTGCTAACGCAGGCAGAATCGAGATGTGTTTATTTGAAAAGTACTTTAATGCGAGCTAAGTCAGGAAATACTCAATCTCGATTATCGAGTACCTTTGAAATAAAAAAGGCGTGTCTTCTACTTAAAGAAAAACACACCCTTTCATCCCCTAACTTAAAAAAATTATTCAGAATATTTTTTGATCAATCGCACCATTAGATCTTTTAAATATTCAACTTCATATTCACCAACGCTAGGTTCAAGATGCTCATTACCTACACTGCTGTCATTGGTGATAAAAACATAAGTTCCATTGGTTGCAATACTGAAATTACGCATCAAGAATTCGGTTTCTTTATTGATGCCACTAGCTACGATGGGTATAATTTTAATTCCTTTTTTAGCAGCAGTTTTTATCGTGTTATGAAGCTCGTCTACAATTTGATTCTCTTGGTGCGGTGGTGCGTCAAGCAATAGAAATGCGATTCTGCTACGCGCTTCGTTTGACCATTGCAATTCTGAAATGCCTGTTTTTAATGCGGTATGTACCGCTTCTGGAAAATCGCCACCCCCTTCTGCTTTTTGTTCGTTTATAAAACCTAAGGTGCTTTCTAAGCTCGAAGTAAAGTCAGATTTTTTAACGACATAGTCATCGCCAACATCCCGATAAAAAACGGTTCCTGTAGTGATTTGTAAATTCCCATTGGTGTTTTTTACATCTTGAATCACCTGCTTGAGATCATCTTTTAGAAATTCCATTTCATCTCCCATAGATCCGGTTGCATCTACGATAAAAGCCAAATCTACTTTGGTAAACACCGGCGTGCTGGTATTCAGTTTTATAGTGTTGATTCCTTCAGAAAAGGGTTTGATCGATGTAAACAGCTGCTCATTACCAATATAAAAGTTATACGTAGCAACATCAGTTGCCTTTTGACTGCTATTTTTAAGATCAACCCAAAGTTCTGCAGTTCCGTGATTGTCGGTTTTTGCTTCCCAAATGATTGTTGCGCCTTGCCGCACACTTACCGAAATATCTACCGCAGGAAGGTTGTTTGCGTCAGTAAGCTGAAATGAAGATCGATTTGCAGTATTGAATTTCCAGTTTGTTGTGAAGGTATCTGCTTCCTCTTGATTGAGCAGGTTTTGCCAGAAACTCCAATTGGTAAGATCGTTCCATTCACCGGCAGTAACGATTCCTGAGTTGTCTTGTGAGCCGTCACCTCTACCTCCGCCAGACGAACCGCCTCCTGTATCTGAAGATGCAAAACCATCATCAGCATACGCTTCTTCTGTTCCGGAGAGCGCACCATCTTCGGTACAGGAGCTCAAAGAAATGCTTAAGAGTAGAAAAAGAAAAAAGTAAGCTTTTTTCATAATGTTCATTTTTGATTGATTGTTGTTAATTAGATACAGCATTTTTAAAACGTTGCGTGTAAATGTGTTAAAAATTTAATTTGATAACAGAATTTATTAGGACAGAATAAATGGAAGCTTGGCAGCCGAAAAATTCTTGATAACTAAACGGTTTCGTATTCTGATAAAAAATTAAGTTTCCTTAATTTTCGCCTTTTAGTTCCACAGTTGCGTTTTGGCGCTGTTTCAATCGTTGATGTGGTACATATTTACTTAAAAAATCAATTGTTTTGGAGGCACTTTTAGCAGGATTAAATGAAGCACAACGCGCACCGGTTTTACAGAAAGAAGGTGCGATGATGGTGATTGCCGGTGCAGGTTCGGGGAAAACCAGAGTACTTACGATGCGTATTGCACACTTGATGCAGCAAGGTGTAGATGCGTTTAATATTTTATCGCTCACGTTTACAAACAAAGCGGCGCGTGAGATGAAAACTCGTATCGGGACTATTGTAGGGAATAGCGAGGCAAAAAACCTGTGGATGGGAACCTTTCACTCGGTTTTTGCAAAAATTCTGCGTATCGAAGGACACCACCTTGGATTTCCGCCCAACTTTACCATTTATGATTCTCAGGATTCGCAGCGTCTTATTTCTGCGATCATCAAAGAAATGGGACTGGATAAGGATATCTACAAGTACAAGCAAGTTCATAGCCGTATTTCTTCTTTCAAAAACAGTTTGATCACGGTCAAGGCTTATTTTCAAAATCCCGAATTGATGGAAGCCGATGCGATGGCAAAAAAGCCACGCTTGGGTGAGATTTATAAAGAATATGTAGATCGCTGTTTTAAAGCCGGAGCAATGGATTTTGATGATTTATTGCTGAGAACCAATGAATTGTTGGCGCGTTTTCCTGAAGTTTTAGCAAAGTATCAAAAGCGTTTTCAATACATTCTGGTTGATGAGTACCAGGATACGAACCATTCACAATATCTTATCGTAAAAGCGCTTGCAGATCGTTATCAAAACATCTGTGTGGTAGGAGATGATTCGCAGAGTATTTATGCTTTCCGCGGAGCGAATATTAATAACATTCTCAACTTTCAGCGCGATTATGACGATGTAAAAGTCTATCGTCTGGAGCAAAATTATCGTTCTACAAAGAATATTGTTGAGGCGGCAAACTCAGTTATTGAACACAACCAGACTAAACTGGATAAAGTCGTTTGGACCGCAAATGACAGCGGACCCAAGATTATTGTGCATCGCTCATTAACAGATGGAGAAGAAGGGCGTTATGTAGCGAGCAACATTTTTGAGACTAAGATGAATCAGCAGCTTAAACACAGTGATTTTGCGATTTTGTACAGAACCAATGCACAATCGCGCGCTATGGAAGACGCCTTACGTAAGCGCGAAATTCCTTATCGTATTTTTGGTGGTTTGTCGTTTTATCAGCGTAAAGAAATTAAAGATGTGCTGGCGTATCTGCGTATTTTGGTTAATCCTAATGACGAAGAAGCGCTTAAAAGAATTATTAATTATCCTGCTCGAGGAATTGGAGCGACCACCCTTGATCGTCTGACGATCGCTTCTAAACAATACAACCGCTCCATTTTTGAGGTGATGGAGAATATTCAGCATCTGGATATCAACATCAACAATAGCACAAAAAACAAGCTCTATAATTTTGTGAATATGATTCACAGCTTTAAAATTATGAGCGAAAATCAAGATGCTTTTGCAGTTGCTGAAACCGTAGCGCGTAAAACCGGATTATTACAAGAACTCAAAAAAGATGGTACGCCGGAAGGGATCGCGCGAATTGAGAATATTGAAGAATTACTCAACGGGATGCGCGATTTTGTGGAAGGACAAAAGGAAATCGCTGACGCCACCGGAAGCTTAACCGAATTCTTAGAAGATGTTGCTTTGGCAACAGATATGGATAAGGAGGTTGATGATATTGACCGTGTTTCGCTGATGACGATTCACTTGGCAAAAGGACTAGAATTCCCATACGTGTATATCGTTGGGATGGAAGAAGACCTGTTCCCTAGCGGAATGAGTATGAACACGCGCAGCGAACTCGAAGAAGAGCGTCGCCTGTTTTATGTGGCATTGACGCGTGCAGAAAAACAAGCCTATCTCACCTATACCGAATCGAGATATCGATGGGGAAAACTTATAGATGCAGAACCCAGCCGTTTTATTGAAGAGATCGATGAGCAATATTTAGACATCCAAACACCGATGGATACCTATCGCTACAAACCGATGATTGACAGCGATATTTTTGGCGAACCCGATAAGAGTAAATTACGTCTTAAAAAGCCAGTGAGCGGGACGCCGCCTACGATGGGTAAACCTTCCGAAGAACAGCTGCGAAAATTAAGAAAGCTTCGTCCTCAAGCTGCTTCGGCGCCACAAACCGATGAACTTAACGGAAAACTTCAGAAAGGGATGCACGTAGAACACAGTCGTTTTGGTCGTGGGCAGGTGCTGAATTTAGAAGGCGCAGGACAGGATCAAAAAGCAGAAATTCAATTTCAAACCGGCGGCATCAAAAAGCTCTTACTGCGTTTTGCAAAACTGAAAATTCTGGATTAAAATGTTTTAATCGAAGCCAATAGTGTAACAGGATCGATCTCGGTGTTTACCGATTCATCCTCTTGTGTTTCCGGTAGGTTTTGTTTTTCATATTCCATTAAAGACCAGATGCCTTTGTCATATTCCAATGCGGTTAGATTTTCGATCCAATCGCCGCTGTTGAGATATAGGCAGTCGCCTTGTAATGTTTCAACCTTGCGCATTTGCGGTTGGTGAATGTGCCCGCAGATTACATAATCAAATTTATTTTCAATAGCGAGTTCAGCAGCGGTTTCTTCAAAATCAGAGATAAAACTCACAGCCTTTTTAACGCTGTTTTTGATCTTTTTAGAAAGCGAATATTTCGGTCTTCCTAAACTTACCAAGCACCAATTGATAAAACTGTTGAGAATGATAAGAAAATCATAGCCCCAACCGCCTAGTTTGGCGATCCACTTGGTGTGCTGTATCGAAGCGTCAAATACATCTCCGTGAAAAATCCACGCCTTTTTTCCGTCTAAATTCAAAACCAACTTGTCAAGAATGGAAATATTTCCAAATTCCACCGGACTGAATTTACGCAGCTTCTCGTCGTGATTTCCCGTGATGTAATAGACTTTGGTTCCCTTGGCAGCCAGCGAAATGATCTTTTTGATCACTTGCAAATGCGATTTTGGGAAATACCGTTTTCTAAATTGCCAGATGTCGATAATGTCTCCGTTTAAAACCAGCGTTTTAGGCTTTATACTTTGCAGATAACTTACCAGTTCTTTTGCGTGCGCGCCGTAAGTACCCAGATGCACATCAGAAAGGATAACGAGTTCAACTTTTCGTTTCAAAGAATATGATTTTTAACAAATTACATGCATAGGTGTTACGGTAGCTTTATGTGATTATTAAATAATTTTAGTCTTTTAAGATTTTTAGTTTCAATTAGCGCATTCTAATCAAGGCTTTTAGCCAAAAACGCATTATTTTCGCCACACAACATGATGTTATGGCAGGGAATACTTTTGGAAAATTATTTACGCTTACCACTTTTGGAGAATCTCACGGGGAAGCTATTGGTGGTATCATAGACGGCTGTCCGGCCGGGATCGAGATCGATCTGGATCTGGTTTATCGCGATATGGAACGCCGCAAACCGGGACAATCTAAAATTGTAACCCAGCGTAAAGAGCCGGATTCGGTGAATTTCTTTTCAGGGATTTTTGAAGGAAAAACTACAGGAACTCCTATTGGATTCAATATTGTGAATACCAATCAAAAGTCGCACGATTACAGCCATATCAAAGATACCTATCGCCCTTCGCACGCAGATTATACCTATGATCAAAAATACGGTGTACGTGATTATCGCGGCGGCGGAAGATCTTCAGCGCGGGAAACTGCCAGTAGAGTAGCAGCAGGAGCGATCGCTAAGCAATTTTTAAAAGACATCAAGATCAATGCGTTTGTTGATTCGGTAGGTGAAATTCATATGACGACGCCGTATCAGGAATTGGATTTTGATAAGATCGAATCGAATATCGTGCGTTGTCCTGATGAAGCTTTCGCAGAAAAAATGATCGATAAGATCAAAGAAATAAGGAAAGCAGGAGATACCATTGGCGGGACCGTGATGTGCGTGATTCAAAATGTGCCTGTAGGTCTTGGTGAACCGGTTTTTGACAAACTGCACGCTGAGCTGGGCAAGGCGATGCTCTCTATAAATGCCGTAAAAGGTTTTGAATACGGAAGTGGTTTTCACGGAGCTTCTATGCTGGGTAGCGAACACAACGATCTTTTTAATGCAGATGGAAGCACAAAGACCAATCTGAGCGGTGGTATTCAAGGCGGAATCAGTAATGGGATGGATATTTATTTCCGAGTAGCGTTTAAACCGGTTGCGACCATTATGCAAAATCAGCCCACGATTGATAAAGAAGGAAACGCCACCGAAATGCAAGGAAAGGGGCGCCACGATCCGTGTGTTGTACCTCGTGCAGTGCCAATTGTAGAAGCAATGGCAGCATTGGTTCTGGCAGATTATATGCTATTAAACAAAGGCTCAAAGATTTAGCCATTATTATGTTATATGCAAAAGCTTCAGTTAAATACTGGAGCTTTTTTTTGACGCGGTCAAAGGGTTATACTTCCTCAAAATTGAAATAGATTTCTAGCGTTTACCACTAGAGGGTGAACTTAAAATCTTCTTATTTATTTTTCGACAAAATCAAGGATTTACTAACAATTCCGCATCAAAAGCGCGCGGAAGCTTACACTAGATAGGGATTTTGTTTATCTTTCAGCTCAAAGTAACAAAGCACTTATTTATGAAGAAAATCGCACTACATTGGAAGATAATTATTGGTCTCGTTCTCGGTATAATTTGGGCCTTAATTTCTAGCCAATTAGGATGGAGTCAGTTTACCATAGATTGGATCGCTCCTTTTGGAAAGATCTTTATCAATCTTCTGAAACTCATTGCGGTTCCGCTAGTGCTTTTTTCGATAATAAGTGGTGTTGCTAATCTAGGTGATCCTGCAAGTTTGGGTAGAATGGGAGGGAAGACCTTACTCGCCTATCTGGTAACAACCGTGCTCGCTGTTGGGATGGGGTTATTTCTCGTAAATCTTATTGGCCCCGGAAAATTAGTTGATGAGCAAAGCCGTATTGATAACCGTATCAGTTATGAGATTTGGGCTGCCGAAGAAGGCTATGTAATCAAAGACGGTATCAACTACTTACAAGATCCTGAATTTATGGATCGCGCGCGGGAGATTTCAGACCTTACTAAAAGCGATCTGAAAGACGCTTCGATGAATGATAAAATGCAGGCCGCAGATGCTACCAAAGATGCCGGACCATTGCAGCCGTTAGTTGATATTGTACCGGATAATTTTTTCAGTTCGCTGGCAGATAATGGCTTGATGCTTCAGGTCATTTTCTTCGGTCTATTTTTTGGGATCAGTATGCTGTTTATAGATCAGAAAAAAGTAGCCCCGGTCACCAAAGCAGTTGATGGTATTATGGAAGTCTTCTTAAAAATGGTCGACTTTACTATGCAAGCCGCGCCATTTTTTGTATTTGCCTTACTTGCCGGTGTGGTCAGCCAAATGGCCGGTAATGACATTGGTAAGGTAGTAGAGATCTTTAAAGGCCTGAGTTGGTATTCGCTCACTGTTTTTGGAGGGCTAGGGCTTATGATCTTTGTGATCTACCCGCTGATATTTAAAATCTTTGTGAGAAAAGTTTCGTATTTCGGTTTTTTCAGAGCGATGGGACCAGCACAAACCTTGGCATTTTCAACTTCAAGTAGCGCGGCGACACTTCCCGTAACTATGGAATGTGTTGAAGACAATCTAGGTGTCGATAAAAAGGTGACCAGTTTTGTATTGCCTATTGGTGCCACTGTAAATATGGACGGTACCTGCTTGTATCAGGCGGTGGCCGTTGTTTTTCTTGCGCAGCTGCATATGATTGACCTTACTATTGGCCAACAACTGACGATCGTTTTGACCGCTACTTTAGCGTCTATTGGTTCAGCAGCGGTGCCAAGCGCAGGCTTAGTGATGCTGATAATTGTCTTGGAGTCTGTAGGTTTAAATCCGGCGTGGATTGGTATTATTTTCCCGGTAGATCGTATTCTTGATATGTGTAGAACTGTGGTAAACGTTACTGGTGATGCTACGGTTTCTTCGGTGATTGCTAAGGGGGAAGGGATGTTCAATTACAATCCTAACAAAGAGCCTGATGCTGCTTTTGATATTGATGAAAAATAGTAATGCGTTGATTTTCAGATTATAATTTGTTTTGGTGTAGATTTTTTCTAATTTAGATTAACCCAATCTACTGTAAGCTGTCCCCTATCAGCAGCTTGACTTACCATTTAATTTTAAATGTGTAAGTATGAAAACATTTTTACTCCTTTTACTTTTCGGAAATTACTGCCTTTATGCTCAAGTAGGGATCGGAACTACAAGTCCTAGCGAATCTTCTATGCTAGAAATTAACAGCGAAGCCTCGGATGGAAGTTTTAAAGGTATGATGCCTCCGCGGGTTACCGTAGCCCAACGAGATTTGATCAATCCTACAGATGCAGATACCGGGTTGATGGTTTTTGTGAACGACCCTGATGCTTCTATTTATGGATTGCAGGTCTACAACGGAACCTTTTGGGAAAATATTTATCTACTTCAAAACTCTGTCCAGCCCACTGAAGTATCTTTTACGATAACGGAAACTTCGCAAAGCGAAAGTGATGTAGCTATTGACTTGGAGTTTAATATCACCAATCCTTCAACAACTAACGGACTCACCCTAACTGTTGCGGCATCATCATATGCTGATTTGGTCGAAACTACCGCTCAAGTAATTACGATTCCACCGGATACTCAGGTCTTTAACGCTACCGAAGTCTTCACGTTGGTAGATGACACAGAAGTTGAGGGTAATGAGCAGATCTTATTTTCGATAACCAATGCGAGTGGCGGCTCAGGCGCACCAACCATTGGTGCTAACTCAACTTTTGATCTTACTGTAGTAGATAATGATGTGAACCTTTGGATTAATGAGATTCATTATGATAATTTAGGTGGAGATGTTGAAGAACGGGTTGAAATTGCTGGTTCTGCTGGGATAGATTTAACAGGATATAGTATTTACCATTATAATGGATCTGGAGGAACGATTATTTCAACTGAAAATATATTGGGAATTATTGTAGAAATTTCTTCGGGAATAGGGGTTAAAAATATTGACTTTACCAGTCTACAGAATGGTCCTGATGCTCTGGCACTAGTTGACCCTTCAGGTAATGTAATTCAATTCTTAAGTTATGAAGGAGAAGTGATCGCAACTGAGGGGCCTGCAGCAGGAATGACTTCTATACTATTGCCAATTTCTGAAGAACCTGCAGTAACTATTGGTTTATCCATGCAGCTTACAGGAGCGGGTAATCAATATACTGATTTTACTTGGACTTTAGCTCCAGACACCATTGATGCTATCAACTCAGGTCAAACGTTCAACTAACTCATTTAAATCCTTGCAATCGTAAGTGGGCTGTTCTGCAAGGGGGTATTTGAATTTTCCTTCACGAGCAATAAAGCTGGTTTGAAGTCCGGCGCGTTGTGCACCGGTGATATCCCAACCATGGGCTGCGACCAACATAGCATTTTCGGGATCAACTTGCATCTTGCTGAGCACAAATTGATAAGGTTTTGCATTCGGTTTAAAAGCTTCGGCTTCATCTACGCTAAAAATGCGATCAAATAATGGTGCTATTTCGGCAAAATTTAATTGTTCTTTTGCAACCTGACTGTTTCCGTTAGTTAAGGCCACTAAAGTGTATTTATTTTTCAGCTTGGCTAAAGCTTTAGCAACATCGCTGTGTGCCGGAAGCTGCGTAATTAAACCCAGAATGCTGTCAATTTCTTCTTCCGCCAGCACTTTTTTGTATTTGGCCGCAGTCATTTTAAACGTGGCTTTGGCGATCTTACTAAAATCTTGATGTTTTCCACTTACCGTTTCCACTAAAGAATAGTGTAACAGCGTGCTAAACCAAAGCTCAAAAGCATGCTCATCGCTTAATACAGCATTTATTCGGCGTGCTAAGGGTTTTAGATCTAGAAGCGTTTCATTAACATCAAAAATAAGTAGTCGGGGTTGCGTCATAATTATAAGTTTATATAGCGGTCTTTAGGATAGCGCACTTCGTACGAGAAATTTTTAGTTGCTGAAGCTTTAGGAGCCAATTCTAATTTCCATTTAAGAATTCCTGTTTGTTCATCATAATCGGCATCAGCAGTTTCTTGGTCAGAGATTTTAATCTCCTTATTTTGAGAAACAGGTATACGATCTTCTAGGAGCAAGTTAATCGTTGAGCTTTTAGAATTGCGCACCGAAATTTCATAAGCGTTTGTAACTACGCGAGTGCCGCCCAACAAAGATTTGCTTTTAAAATTGTCTTTTTTCTCGCGTTTGACAATAATGTTAGGATCGATGCCCAGAGAGATTTCAAGACTGTCTGTTGTAGCTAACGGACTGATAGCGGTTTTGCCTGCGTAGCTTCCTTCAAAATAAATATTGGCTTCGCCTTGCAGCAGATCATAGCGCTCCCAATCAGTCACGGTAGCGGTTAAAAACACATTCTCATTGAGCTCTGGTGCCGCGTAATGTTGATAGTTTGCGGGAAGGTTGAAAGCATCAATCTCTATAGTCGTGATGTCTGAATTAGAAACGATCGTATAGCGCTTTTTGATTTCAAAACGAGTGTTAGTTAAACTTTCTTCCTTGGCCTGAACATTTTCATTGTAGGAAGCAGGTTGAATTGCAACTCCAGCAACTTTACCTGCCAAAGCTCTTGATACCTCTGTTGATGAGCCATAAGCCGTGACAACAACTTCCTCTAAAGCTTCCTGGTTAGCTTCTAATCGCACATTCATCATCGATGCATAAACCGGGATCGATTGGGTTTCAAATCCCACATAAGAATACCTTAATTCATTACCTCCAGAATTGTTTATGGCAATTCGATACTTACCATTAAAATCACTAGTTGTGCCATTAGTCGAACCGGTTTGAGCAATATTAACTCCCGGAAGCGGCGCTCCTGAATCGTCGGTAACGATACCAGAAACACTTCTTACTGTAGGATTGTGTTTAAAATTACTTCGGCTTACTGCGCTTGAGCGCTTGTAATTTCTATTAACGAAATTGAGGTATTTAGTTTGCAAGTCGGGTTTGAGGTTATTAGTATTCGGGTCACCTGTAGACAACACGAGATTCACGTCATCCCAATCTATGCCGCTTTGCTGGTAAACACTGGCTTTATAACTGAGTTCAATGGGGTCTATCGTATTGTTGGCACGAATGTCGTAAAATGGAAACCAGCCTGCATTCTCAATGTTATATGAGAGCTCCATATTTAGATAAGAAGCGCTTTCCGCTTGAAGTTTTACGGTGATCTCGCCGCGCATTTCTTTACGAGAATCTTCAAGATTATTCATTTGCTGGCGATGATCATTAATATCGCGTTCCAAGTCTTGCAGGGCTCTTTTTTGTTTGTAAATCGTATTCTGAATTTCGGTGCTGCGCTGCCGATAATAGGTGCTTATTTGTTTGATTTTTTCTAAGGATAAATCGGTGTTATCGCTATTGATGCGCTGATTTTCTGAAAGCAATTTAAGCTCACGCTCGTAACCTTCAATCGTACTTTGAATAGCATTTCTTTCAAAAAGAAGTTCGTCTAATCTCGTTTCTAGTGATTCATATTCTGCGGAAACATTTTTTTTATCTAGGTAATCCAGGTTAAAAGCAATAGACAAAATACTAGCGTCTTTAAGGCCTCTCAGCTGAATGCTGTTTTCGATAATATCTGGGGATAGATTGTCAAAAACGAGTTCGTTAACACCTGTTTTTAGCTGTACCAAAGCACTACGTTCAATAGTTGCGCCTTGCAAAAACACAGTGACTTTTTCAATTTTAGAGTTTTGAGCGATCAGTGGTTTTTCTGAAGCGCTAAGAAGATTTGAGCAGAGCAAGGCTACAATGGCAAACGCGTAGTATATTTTCATAAAACGATATATTAAACGATCATCAAGTGCGATGGCTTAGTGATTGATCGCGTTGTGAGCAGGTTTTTAATTGAATTGACCTAATTCAAATTAGCTTAAATATAAGCGAAAAGTTTAAGCTACACGCCAATAGTATTATTCATAGCAATTATTTAATCTAGAAAGCGAGAGCGCAACTCGGGAGTTGGAAGCATACAACTTTCTTTTTTGCCAAACCATTTGTAGCGATTTGCAGCAATAAAATCATACACGCCATTTCTAATAAAGGTTGGGATAATCATAAAACCAAAAAGTAATGGATAACCCTGATTGAGATTTTTTGCAATGCGCAAGGCCGCCGAAGACTTCAGAGAAACCTGATCGTTATCGATTAATACAATAGAATCAGTCTCCTGCGGATCTATATTGTGTTGAGCAAGCAGCTTTTTGCCGGTCTCTCCTTGTAATGAAGCGAATTTGAAAATACCTTTAGGATCGTGCTTGATGATAAAATTGATAGCGCCGTTGCATAAATTACAAACCCCATCAAACAGAATGATTTTACCTTTCATAGCTACCGTTGTTTATTAAAATAAAGCACTTGAATCATAGCCAAGATTAACAATAGGTTAGCGGTAATGCGTAAAATAGAACCAATATCTGTAAAGCTAGTAGTAAAAAGTATATTGAGAACCAGTAATAAGGCTCCTAGAAATAGTAATGATTTAGCTAACCCGCGATTCATTATTTAGCTTTAGGTCTTTTTACAAATTCAAGCGTGTCAACGTCCACCTGCGTGGTAAACATACCATAATCTACGGTTGCTTTACCTTTTTCAATTTTGTCGATACTGCCTACAGCTCTTCCATCTGGCAGGCGTACTTGATCGCCAACTTGCAGGCTTACTTTAGGTTTTGCTTTTTCAATCTGAATTTCTTTCTGTTTTTCCTCCTTCTTCTTTTGACGGATTACTTCAACCTTCTTTTCAGCTTCTTGCTGAATGCGACGCTCCTTAGCCTTCTGAGCGCGTTTTTGTTTTGCATTCTGCCTTTGCCGTTTTGAGTTTTCAATCTGAACCACTTTGTAGAGTTCGTCTAGAAGCAATTTTTTATTCTTATTGCTGAAAAACTTCTCGCTCAGATCATCTAGTTTTTGACCCAAATAGATCAAACGCTGGTTACTGTCGTAAAGCTCTTGATAGCTTTCTAACTTCTCTTGAATACGTGCATTGGTTTTATTCAGCTCTTGCTGTTGTTTTGCCGCTTCTTGCTCTTTAGTTTTTAAAGAAGTAGTGGTTTTGGCTAGCTTGCTGCGTTCTTTTTGCAAGTTGACTATACTTTTATCAAAACGTATTTTACCTCGTTCTACTTTCTTTTTAGAGCGGTTAATCAGCGAATAGGGGATTCCATTTTTCTGTGCCACTTCAAAAGTAAACGAGCTTCCGGCTTCACCTACATATAATTTATAAAGCGGCTCAAGCGTGCGCGAGTCAAAAAGCATATTGGCGTTGGTGATCGCTTCGGTCTCATTTGCCATCATTTTTAAATTGGCATAGTGGGTAGTGATAATTCCGTAGCTGTTGCGCTCATAAAATACTTCGAGAAAGGTTTCGGCTAAAGCACCACCCAACTCAGGATCACTACCGGTACCAAATTCATCAATGAGAAATAAGGTCTTGTCGTCACACTTCCGCAGAAAATAGTTCATATTTTTCAGACGGTAACTATAGGTACTCAAGTGATTCTCTATACTTTGATTGTCACCAATATCAGTAAGAATTTTGTCAAAAAGGCAAAAACGAGAGTATTCGTGCACAGGAACCAAGAGTCCACTTTGCAGCATCACTTGAAGTAATCCCACGGTTTTAAGCGTGATACTTTTTCCGCCGGCATTGGGGCCGCTGATGACAATGATACGATTGTCTGCATCCAGTTTGATATCCTGCGGATAGGTTTTCTCCCCGCGTTTTCTGTTGTTTAAAAGCAAGAGTGGGTGATAGGCCTCTTTGATCTCTAGTTCGCGATCTTTAGTGATTTTTGGCAGCACCGCGTCAAGCTTCTTGGCGTACTTTGCTTTTGCCGCAATGACATCTATTGTACTCAGCAGCTTCTGATACTCTTTTAATAACGGACTAAAAGGCCGCACAAAATCGGTGAGTGCTTTTAAAATGCGTTTAACCTCTTCCTGCTCATCATACAGCAAATTGTTGAGTTCGCGCTGGTGAGACTGGGTTGCTTCAGGCTGAATGTAAACAATGCTTCCGGTTTTTGAATTTCCAAGAATCGAACCTTTTACCTTGCGTCTGTGCATTGCAGAAACCGCCAGAACACGTACGTTATCTACGATAGACTCGCGTATTTCATCTAAATAACCATAAGAGGCGTAGCGCGATAGCGCCGAAGCAAAGCTGCTGTTGATTTTACCCTTTACCTCATTGATGGCTCTTCTGGTTTGTAAAAGTACCGGTGAGGCATCATCTTTAATTTCGCCATAGCGATCAACGATAGTATTGATCTCATCGGTCAAGGCAGTGGTATATTCAGTATCGCGAACGGTTTGATGCAGTACCGGAAATGTTTCCTGAAATTTTCTAAAGTATCTTAAGTGTGTATTTACCGTTTCTGAAAGGCTACCTATTTTTCTAAAACTACCCACCTCAAGCACCGTATCTTCAATCCCCAGCATCTTGAGTTCGTGATCAAGCGCATCAAAACCGTGATTAGGAATGGGCGTTTCGTGCGTATCAGCGTTAATGTATTCTTGGGTTTGATCAAGAACAAATAATGTCTTTCTATAATTGCGCTGAGGTGCCAGTTTTAAGGCTTTTACTTTGCCCATATCGGTGATGCAAAGCGCACTCAATTGCGCACAAACCGTGTGGAATTCTAAATCTGAAAGGGTTTTAGGATGGATCTTTATCATAGTCTGCCGTCAAGGCTTAAGAGCTTAATTAGCTTTTTTACAAATTAAAAATGGAAAAGGGTGTGCAGAACACGATGTTCACTAGTCTTTAAACAGGCTCAAGTATTTAATGAGTATTCTGCTTTGGTTCTAAAGCTCCTTTACCGACTTTTACTGCAAATTTAAGATTTTCATGAACGTTGACATACACCCAAGCTGGAAAGCACTTTTAGCTGAAGAATTTGATAAACCGTATTTTATGGATTTGGTAGACTTTGTAAAAACTGAGTATACACAGCATACGTGTTATCCCAAAGGGAAAGATATTTTTAAAGCTTTTGATCTGTGTAGTTTTGATGATCTTAAAGTGGTAATCATAGGTCAGGATCCCTATCACGGTCCGGGCCAGGCGCACGGACTTTGCTTTTCGGTGCCCAATGGAGTTGCACCGCCGCCGTCATTGATCAATATTTATAAGGAACTTGAGACAGATCTAAGCATAAGTGCTCCTGCAAACGGAAATCTGGAGCGTTGGGCTGAGCAAGGTGTTTTGCTGCTTAATGCTACGCTTACCGTGCGGGCACATCAAGCGGGATCTCATCAAGGCAAAGGCTGGGAGCAGTTTACAGACCGAGTAATTGAATTGATCTCAGAACAAAAAGAAAATGTGGTGTTTTTACTTTGGGGAGGTTTTGCAAAGAAAAAGGCTGCAAAAGTAAACAAGCAAAAACATCATATTCTTACTAGCGGTCACCCGTCACCTTTAAGTGCAAACCGCGGGTATTGGTTCGGGAATCAGCATTTTAGCAAAACAAATGCACTTTTGCAGCAGCAAGATCTAGTGCCCATACAATGGTAATGATCAACCTCGATGCTAATTCTCTAGTTGGTGTGCAAGAATACCATTTTAATTTTAAAGCAAGCCTAAAGATCAAGTTCTTTGGCAGAGCCAAATAAAAAAAGCAGCTTTCAAAAAAGCTGCTTTTCTAGATGTTGGATTTGAGGTCAAAATTAAGACGCTTTGTTAAAAGCTAAAGGCTGTCTTAAATCCTTTTGTTTAGGGGTTACATGCTTTCGTGGTTTTTCAGCCACCGGACCCCCTGCTACACTAAATTTGAATAACAAAACATTAATGATCAGCAGGGCACCCAAAATAATTAAAAATGTAACCATAGTTCAAAAATTTTGATTGCTCAATTAATTCGGGGGTAAAATTGTACATTTTTTTCCAGCTAATCGCTAAAAAAAAGATAAAACTTATATTAAATCTTTTTTAAATATTGTTGAGAATCAGACGTTTTATCGACCATATCCAGTTTTTTAAGGTATTTCAATACCAGATCGCGCTCAGAATTTTCTAATTGATTTTGAGACCAACTCGTTATCGATAACCACTTTTTAATGTCTTCTAAATTTTGCTGGTACCGCTCAGCAAGTTGCGTTTCTATACGGCTGAGGCCTTTAAACATACTTGTTTTTGCATTTATAACTTCTAAGACAATACGCAAATTTACTGATTGATTTTCAATGGCTTTATCGGTGGCGGCAATCACAAAACTAGACCAAGGTGTGGGGAAATCTCCTACGCGTCTAAAGACTCCCTTATCGACTAAAGGTTTAGTCGTGAAGTGTTCCCACATAAAATAATCGGCATCTTTTTGAGTTAATGCCTCAACTGCAGTATCTATATTGTTGACGACTACACATTCAATTTTTGAAGTATCCCAACCTAATTCATTGGCCTGTACATAAGCCATCACGTGACTTCCGGAGCCATATCTGCTTATGGCAGGACGCTTGTCTTCAAGATCTGCGATGGTGTGAAAATCACTTTTTGAAGCTACGTGAACTCCCCAGCGCAACGGACTAGAAACATAATTCTGAATGATTTTAGACGGGTTTCCGTTTGCGATATCTTTGATAATCCCTTCGGTGAGAATGATGGCAAGGTCAATTTCATCATTGCGTAAAGCCGCGTTCATAGCGCCGGTTCCTCCCGGAAATTCAACCCATTCTACGTGAATTTCTTTTTCGGCAAAAAGCCCTTCTTCAATACATAAATGAATAGGAAGATTAAAATGTTCTGGTACTCCACCAATACGTATCGTGGTCATGCTAGTGATTTTTAAGTTTGAGATAATCATAAATTTCATATTGTGACCGTATGCGCTTATCTCCAGATTTCTGTTTTACATACACATTACTTTCGGCTTCATCTTGAATTCTGGCTTTGACATTATCAGCCAGTTGAAGCACTAAAATATCTTTAAGTTCAGCAAAAAGGTCTTTGTCATAAATAGGCGTAAGCACCTCAATTCTACGGTCAAGATTGCGCGTCATCCAATCGGCAGAGCCCATATACATTTGCTCATGGCCACCATTATAAAACAGGTAAATACGGCCGTGCTCTAAATAACGGTCAACAATTGAAGTCATGTATATATTTTCACTCAGGCCTTTCACTCCCGGAATAAGGCACGTGAATCCACGTACAATTAGTCTGATTTGTACGCCGGCCTGACTCGCTTTATACAACAGCTGAATCATATCTGGATCTTCAAGACTGTTCATTTTTGCAGTGATCTGAGCCTTTTTACCGGCTTGTGCGGCTTCGATCTCATTGTGAATGAGTTTCTCAAAAGTTCTACGCGTCGTAAAAGGAGAAATCAAGAGGTGTTTATTCCGTGGAATAATTAGCTCTCCCTCAAGCACTCTAAAAACACGTCCCAACTCTTTAGTGATTTTTTTATGCGCAGTAAATAAACCGTGATCACAGTATATTTTAGACGTTTCGCCGTTAAAATTTCCGGTGCCAATGTAGGCGTAACGTACCGGTTTGTCCTGCTCTTCACGAATGATCATCAAAATTTTTGAATGAACTTTAATCCGCGGATAGCTATAGATTACGCGGGCTCCTTGTTCTTCAAATTTACGTCCCCAAGTGATGTTATTCTCTTCATCAAAACGCGCTTTGGCTTCAATGAAAATCGTTACTTTCTTCCCGTTTTTGATGGCTTTCAGCAGTGCCGAAGTAAGAACAGATTCATCAGCAACGCGATATAAAGAAATTTTAATATGCGTCACAGCATCATCTGCTGCAGCTTGCTCTACAAAGCGCTCTACATAGTTAAAACTCATAAACGGGAAGTGTACGAGTTGGTCTTTTTCGGCAATTGCTTTGAAGAAGTCCGGGACTTTCTCGAGAGTACGGAGTTTTATAAAGGCTTTGTTCTCGTAATGCAGCTCAGGATTATTGGTAGGATCTGGGAATTTAAAAAAGTCATTAAAGTTGTGATAGCGCCCGCCGGGCATCATATCGATCTTCCCTAAATTTAGTAGTTTGCGCAAGCGCTTTGCCACCGGTTTTGGCATTGCTGCATCATAGAGCAACCGTGTGGGTTGTCCTTCCTGGCGTTGTTCTAAAGATTTATAAATACGTTCGGCTAAAATTCCGCCTAATTCATCATCAATGTAAAGTTCGGCATCACGAGAAAGTTTGATCTCATAAACACCATCAATGGTTTCAGAATTAAAAATATTATGAATTTCGTACCTAATGATATCATCTAGAAACGTGATGTGATAGGTGCCTTCAACTTTTCCTAGATCTACAAAGCGATCGTTAGTTTGTGTTGGGATTTTTACAAAACCTATATTTTTTGAATCAGAAAAGGTTACGCATAGATACAAGCTCTGATTTTCAAGAAAAATCTCTTTTTCTTTTGAAGGATCAATGACTTTGGTTTCCAGATTATTCTTGATGTGTGCAATGAACCAAATGTTAGCCAATTGCGCCTGAATGTTAGTATACTGCTCTGAAGGAACCAAAACAATATTGTTCTTGGCAAGTTCAGGCAAGATTACTTCATTGTAAATTTTACCAAAAGCCTCTTGTTGCTCTTTAACTATCGCGAGAATTTGTTTTACGGTTCTGTTAGGCTTCAGCGCAAGCTTTTTTCTGATGCTTTTTTCTACGCGTTTCATCTGGCGAAGCTGACTAACACGTACCCTAAAATATTCATCAAGATTTGAGGAATAAATGGCTAAAAATTTCATCCGCTCATAAAGCGGGTTGTTCTCTTTATCTTGAGCTTCTTGTAAAACACGAGCATTAAAACTGAGCCAGTTTAAATCTCTGTGAATTAAATTATCAGCCAGATCATTTTCCATATTTTGATAGGTTTTCTTCAAAAATACGAAAGCCCTTAACGGTCTGAATTAAGCTTTTGTTAAAAGAGGTTAGAGCAATGCAATACGGTCTAACGCGGCTATGATCATCTGATTTACGGTGTTGGCAGGATTTTTACTGAAAACACCGGTAGCTCTGTTGGCTAAGATCGCATTTATAGAAAGTGCCTGATGCCCCAGAAGTGTACTCAAGCCGTAAATCCCTGAAGTTTCCATCTCTAAGTTGGTAATGCGTTCTCCTTTGTGCTTAAAGGTTTCTAGTTTATGATTGAGCGTGCTGTCCTCGGTTTTTAGTCGAAGTTGTCTGCCTTGAGGGCCATAAAAACCAACGTTAGTAGCTGTGATTCCTGTATAATGTGTTTCTGTTTTAAAATGCTCTAAGAGGGAAGCACTTGCCGAAACAGCATATGGAATACTTTTTTCCGGATTCCAATTGGTATGAGCAACAAAAGCTTGTTCAAGATCTTGATCTCTTACGGTTTTGCTTTGGTAAAAATGAAGTAAAGCATCAAAGCCCAAAGCTTTTTCGCTCAACAGAACCGCATCAACCGGAATATCTTTCTGGATAGAGCCACTAGTACCTAGCCGAATAATTTGCAGTGCGGTATGCTCAGGTTTAAGCATCTGCGTTTTAAAATCTATGTTGACAAGCGCATCTAATTCATTTAATACGATATCAATATTGTCTGTGCCAATTCCCGTTGAAATAACCGTGATTCGCTTGCCTTGATAAACACCGGTTGTGGTTTTAAACTCCCGCTTTTGAACAGAACATTCAATGCTGTCAAAATGTTGTGTAACCGTATCCACCCGATCTGGATCTCCAACGGTGATTATGGTTTGCGCGATTTGATGGGGTAGGAGGTGAAGGTGATAAATGCTACCATCTTCATTGAGTATAAATTCAGAAGGGGCCAGCGTCATTCTAGCTGTATTTTAAAAGTTCGTGACTTGCAGGATTGTATAAAAAGGAATATTTGTGAGTTCCGCCATAGGTAGATTGATCTTTTACAATATCATAATAATTCTCCGATCCTTCCAGCACGTTTTTACCTTTGGTACTTAAAACTAATTTGCCCTCGTGCATTCTAAAAAAGGGCTTGAGCGCCTTGATCATTCTGCTGATTTGCATATCGCCGTAGCCGTAATAGCCTTGATAATTTAGGACAAAACTGCAAAGTTGCTGCTTAGAAGTAATATCGTGTAGATCTATAAGTTTTAAAATATTAGTCTCAAGGGTATTGAGACCGGTATTCTTGTTGGGAAAACGTTCAATATGTGCTCTGATGCAACTGGACAAATATTTGAAGTTAGAGCTTTTTTTAATCTCTGCTTTAAGTTCAATAGGTTTCTCATCACAATACAACTGCCAGATGTGATGCGCAATTTTTAGATCTTCGGGAGCCAGTCTAATCTTCTTATCGTAATGCATAAAAAGCTGCTCGTCTGTTAACTCCGAAAGACCTTTTAATTGGGATTGTCCTTTTACCCAACCGCTACACACAATATAAATGGGCATCGTACTTTTGTGCTGAATAAGGTAACTTATCGCAGCCAGCATATTGATGTGACAAAATAAGTCAAACTCAAACCAGAGAATCACCTCGTCGTACGAGTTGATCGCATTTAGCTTATTCAACTGACTCACAAATTTTTGCTCGTAGTCTGCTTCAGAGATTTTATAGGTTTCCTTGAGGAATTTCTTGCGCGCTGCGATAAATTCAGGAGAACCTACTTTTTCAACCGTAGGCCCTTCACAAAGCATTTCACGCCAAATAACCAGATCACCGTCTAAATCTAGCGTGTTTAAACGATCAGTAAGACTGTCACCATTGGTGATATGCAATGTGTTTTTTTTCATAAGAAAGGGTTCTTAATTAGCCGCCAACACGTTTCACTTTAAAACCCTTGTCTTTTAAAAACATCATGATTTTATCGCGATAATCTCCTTGAATTATTATTTGTTCTTTTTTAAAACTTCCGCCTACGCCTAACATTTTTTTGAGCTCTTTAGACAGAATTTTAAAATCTGAATCGGCACCGGTATAGCCTTCAATAATGGTAATGGGCTTTCCTTTGCGTTTTTCATATTTACACAGCAGCGGATCTTCTTGCATCCAGATTCCTAGATCATTAGGATCTTCCTCGTGTTGATCCGGTTCGGGTTCGTGATCAGGAAATAAATTTTTGAGCTGGTCTTGTAAGTCCATTCAATTATTTTTTAATCAAGCCTATTTCAACAAGACGTTGGTGTAAAAATTCGCCTGCTGTAATATCAGGATAGGCTTTTGGATGGGCATCATCAACACATTCCTCTAAACAATTCAGCGGCATTTCGCTGCGCGGATGCATAAAAAACGGAATGGAATAACGTGGTGTGTCCCACTGTTCTTTAGGCGGATTGGTAACACGGTGAATCGTTGATCTTAATTTATTATTGGTGTGACGCTCCAGCATATCACCTACGTTGATCACCAGTTCGTCTTCATTAGGAATGGCATCAATCCACTCGCCGTCATTTCTCAAAACTTGCAGTCCACCTGCTGAGGCACCCATCAACAACGTGATCAAATTGATATCACCATGTGCACCGGCACGAACAGCGCCTTTAGGTTCTTCAGTAATGGGAGGATAGTGTATAGGGCGCAAAATACTATTGCCATTTCTTGCCCATTTATCAAAATAAAACTCGTCTAAACCGATATAAAGAGCCAAAGCACGTAATACATAAATTCCGGTTTTTTCAAGCATTTTATACGCTTCCATCCCGGTTTTATTGAAGTTTTCTAGTTCTTTGACTTCAACATTTTCAGGGTATTCTTCGATTAAATTAGCATCAGCATCCGGTTCTTGACCAAAATGCCAAAATTCTTTTAGATCCCCTTCTTTTTTGCCTTTAGCGTGTTCTTTTCCAAAGGAGATATAACCGCGCTGGCCACCAAGACCGTCAATTTCATACTTCTGTTTTGTTGCTTCGGGAAGGTCAAAAAAGGATTTTACTTCACTATATAGAGCATCGACTAAAGCGTCATCAAGAAAATGATTTTTTAAGGAAACAAATCCTATTTCTTCATAAGCTTTACCAATCTCATCAACAAATTTTTGCTTCTTTGCCGGGTCTTCACTTAAAAAGTCTGCGAGGTTAACGCTGGGTATATTATTCATAATTTAGAGGTACATTCAATGTTTGCAATATGTAAAGATATTAAATATTTACGGCTCCAATTTTTAAACAATCCTTAAAATATAAGTCGCTCACTATCATTTATGTATAATTTAAATTTTAGTGGCGAAATATATAAAAGCAGGTGAAGTTTAGGTGAAACATAAGCCTCAGTCAAAAAACAATTATTTTTCAAAGCACAGGCATTGTATAAATTTAAAGTATGAATATAGAAGAAAACCTGCAGCGGGCATTACAGTCTTATGATTTGAACAGCGAGACTTTATTGAAACTGTATGAGCAAGTGTTGCGACCAAGGCGCATTGAAGAAAGGATGTTGATTCTTTTACGCCAAGGAAAAATTTCTAAATGGTTTAGTGGAATTGGGCAAGAAGCGATTGCGGTTGGTGTGACCTTGGCGTTGCATAGCGATGAATATATTTTACCTATGCATCGCAATCTGGGGGTTTTTACGAGTAGGGAAATTCCGCTAGATCGGCTTTTTAGTCAATGGCAAGGAAAATCTAATGGATTCACTAAAGGCAGAGATCGAAGTTTTCATTTTGGAACACAAGACTATAAAATAGTGGGTATGATTTCGCATCTGGGGCCACAACTCGGAGTCGCAGACGGAATCGCTTTAGCACACAAGTTGAGCAATGAAGCAAAGATCACCGCCGTTTTTACGGGCGAAGGCGGTACCAGCGAAGGTGATTTTCACGAGGCTTTAAATGTAGCCTCGGTTTGGGATTTACCGGTGCTATTTTGTATTGAGAACAACGGTTACGGACTTTCTACACCCACATCAGAGCAATACCGCTGTGAGCATCTGGCAGATCGGGCCAAAGGTTACGGTATGGAAAGCCATATTATAGATGGCAACAACATTCTTGATGTGTATACAAAGCTCAGTACTATTGCGCAATCAGTAAGAGAGCGATCACGACCGGTTTTGATCGAGTTTAAAACTTTTAGAATGCGTGGGCACGAGGAGGCGAGCGGTGTTAAATATGTGCCGGAAACTTTATTAGACACTTGGGCATTGCGCGATCCTGTGACTAATTTCGAATCGTATTTAATAGAAAAAGGCTTGTTAACCGAAGCTTTAAAGCACGAGATTGAGGATAAGATTCATCAAGAAATTGAACAAGCTTTGCAAAAGGTGGCTGCAGAACCAGCTGTAAATGCTGATCTGCATACCGAACTCAACGATGTTTTTGCTCCAGTTGAATTTACCCAAATAAAACCTGGTGAGGCTACACAAGAGGTTCGGTTTATAGATGCCATTCAATTGGGGCTTCGTCAAAGTTTAGAGCGTTTTGAGAATCTCGTTTTAATGGGGCAAGATGTGGCTGCATATGGCGGTGTGTTTAAAATCACTGAAGGTTTTATGGAGCAATTTGGTGCAGAACGCATTAGAAATACTCCTATTTGTGAGTCGGCAATCGTTGAAACTGCAATGGGCTTGGCCATTAATGGATACAAAGCTATAGTTGAAATGCAATTTGCAGATTTTGTAAGTAGTGGTTTTAATCCTATTGTTAATTATTTGGCCAAAAGTTATTACCGCTGGGGCCAACCGGCAGACGTGGTGATCAGAATGCCGTGCGGTGCAGGAGTAGGAGCAGGACCGTTTCACAGTCAGACTAACGAGGCGTGGTTTACCCATACAGCCGGCCTTAAAGTCGTATATCCCGCTTTTCCATATGATGCCAAAGGCTTACTCGCAGCAGCAATAGAAGATCAGAATCCCGTTTTGTTTTTTGAGCATAAAGCGTTGTATAGAACCATTACTCAAGAAATTCCTGAAGACTATTACACCTTGCCTTTGGGAAAAGCTTCAGTGGTGCAGGAAGGCTCAAAAATCACACTCATTACTTACGGCGCTCCGGTGCATTGGGCGATAGAAGTTTTAAATGATCATAAAGATTGGTCTGTAGAGCTCATAGATTTGCGTAGTTTGATTCCGTTAGATTATGGTACGATTAAAGCTTCCGTAGTAAAAACAGGAAAGGTTTTATTGGTGACCGAAGATGTAAACTTCGGAAGCATAACTGCTGATATTTCGGCCTATATTGCAGATGACTGTTTCGCTTATTTAGACGCACCGATCAAGCGATTATCAAGTTTAGATACGCCCATACCTTTTGCGCAGCCTCTTGAAAATCAGTATCTGGCAAAGCGTAAGTTGGCAGAGGCTATCGAAGCATTACTAGCGTATTAATGTTAAAATTTTATCGGAATCAAAAGAGCGTAAACTATTCCTTAACGCATTTTAACAGCGCAAAGTTAAACACTATTAATTCTAAAAAATCGACTGTTGCTTCTCTATATTTTTGGACTATTACTAACCAATAAATCTTAAAAATTATGTTGAAGTGGACAGTTATATTTATCATTATTGCGATCGTAGCAGCAATCTTTGGATTCGGTGGAATCGCATCTGGAGCAGAAAGTATTGCTAAAATACTTTTCTTCATTTTTATCGTTTTATTCTTGATTAGTTTACTTTCAAGACTATTTAGATAAAACTTAGTTTAATCAATATTTAATTTATGAAACGGATTATCACAGTATTGCTTTTAAGTGTGTTTTTGGTCTCTTGCGGAAGCAGCGATCAAGTTGTAAAACAATCTAGAAAAACCCTTAAAGGTTATTGGAATTTAGATAATATCAATTACAACAACGCTCCGGGAGTTTACGATGTGACGCTTTTTGGCGACGCTTCATCTGAGTGTATGGTGGGAAGTACCTGGAGGTTCATCCCGAATAACAACTTTGGTAATTATGAAATTACTGATGGGAGCTGTGCACTAGGCAAACGCTATTTTGTATGGAGTATTCCCGCGCAAGAGAGTGCGACTTCTTATGATATTTTGCTAAAGCCCACAGATGAGAAAATGAAATCAACAATGAACAATGCCGGTTTTCGTTTAAATATCAATTATTTGTCTGATAACGAATTAACCTTTACGCAGACGGTTCAAGTAGATGGAAAACCATTTACGATTGTAATGAACTTTTCTAAAATCTCTGAATAAGTTTAATAAATTGATATGCTTTTAGATTGAACCTAAAACTTCAAGCTAAAAGCATATTTTTATATAAATAATCAATAAAACAATTATGAAAAATATACTTAAAAATGTTTCGGTACTTGCGATCGCTATTACGATGCTAACGGGATGTGAGGCCACAAGAAATGCAAATAATCAACAAAAAGGTACCGTAATTGGTGCAGCCGGTGGTGCTATTTTAGGCGCTGTAATTGGTAACAATGTTGGTAAAAAAGGCGATGGTGGTGAACTAGGAGCTGTTATAGGTGGTGTTGTAGGTGGTGCTGCCGGTAACGTGATCGGTAAAAAAATGGATAAGCAAGCACAACGTATCGAGGAAGAAATTCCCGGAGCTGAAGTGGAGCGTGTAGATGATGGTATCGTAGTAAATTTTGATGAGAATAGTGGGGTGTATTTTGCAACCAACAAGTATGACATCAACAGCGCATCTCAAGAAACTTTAAATGGTCTTGCACGCGTAATGCAAGAATATCCTCAAACCAATGTTTTGGTAGTTGGGCATACTGATAGTACCGGTTCTGCAGATTATAATATGACGCTTTCTAAAAACCGTGCGCAAGCAGTTACTAACTATTTAGTTACTCAAGGGATCGCTTCTGGTCGTTTTACTACGCAATGGTATGGTGAAGAGCAACCAAAATATACTAATGACACTGCTGAAGGACGTTCTAAAAACCGTCGGGTAACTTTAGCAATCGTACCTAACCAAGAGATGGTAAACGAAGCTAAGCAAGAAGCAGGTGAAAATTAAAAAGCTTATACTAAGATTCCTTTTTTAGGATGCTTAATTGAGAGAACTCCTTACATTGGTTGATGTAAGGAGTTTTTTTTATACGCCTAATCGTCCTAGGCTTGTCCTGATGTTGTTTAAATCGTAATTTGAAACTCGATTGAAAAAGTCGTTTAACATAGCAATTATTGGTGCAGGACTGGCCGGTTTAACTGCCGCAATTCATTTGCGCAAGTCTGGATTTAATGTGTTGCTTTTTGAGAAAGAGCACTACCCAAAACACAAAGTTTGCGGTGAATACCTCTCTAACGAAATTTTACCGTTTTGGAACTATCTGGGCGTTGATCCTTTTCAGTGGGGCGCGGTCGCAATTGATCATTTAGCGCTGTCTGCGGTCAATGGAAACTCGCTTGATATTAAATTGCCTCTAGGCGGATTTGGTATAAGTAGATATCAGCTAGATCATCATCTTTTAGAGTACGCCATTAGTTTGGGATGCACTTTGATCGCTCAGACTGTTGAGAATGTTCATTTTGCTGAAAATACATTTTCTATTTCAACTAAAGATCAGCAAGAGTTTAAAGCTCATCTGGTAATTGGCGCCTTTGGAAAGCGTTCTAATTTAGACTTTAAACTGGACCGAAAGTTTACAGCAAGTAAGAACAATTGGTTGGCGGTTAAAGCCCATTATGCTGGGGAAATTCGTTCAGATCAAGTGAGTCTGCATAATTTTAAAGGTGGTTATTGCGGAATTTCTAGGGTGGAAGATCATAAAATCAATGTCTGCTATCTAACCCGTACCGAAGCATTCAAGCCTTTTAAGGATATTGAAGAATTTCAACAAAAAGTGCTTTGTGAAAATCCACATTTGAGGAAGTTTTTCTCTCAAGCAGAAACTCTTTTTGATCAACCGGTAAGTATCAGTCAGATCGCTTTTCAAACAAAACCGAGCGTAGAAGATCATATGTTGATGTGTGGCGACAGCGCTAGACTCATTCATCCCTTATGCGGAAACGGCATGGCGATGGCGGTTATTTCTGCTAAATTAGCTTCAGAATGTATTTGTGAGTACGCCAATCAAGATTGGTCTCGTAGCGAACTAGAGCAACATTATGAGTGGCTCTGGAAGCGCACATTTACAAACCGCTTGCGTGCCGGAAACCTGTTGCAGCGCGCTTTGCAAAATGACTCGCTCACATCCACAGGAATACAAGTGCTAAAACACCTGCCAAAAGTGACACAAAAACTTATTCAAACAACCCACGGAAAACCTTTAAAAATTTGAAGTATCGCAAATTAACCCCGGAATTGATGGACGACCCCCACGTGGATGAAGCTACTTTGAAAGCCGCCTTGGCCGAGGTTACTCGCGTAAATAGATACTTGGGTGGTCAGCAGGTCACTTTAGAGGGGGTACGCTATTTTTTTGATCGGTTTCCGCAAAAAAGTTACACCATTCTCGATGTAGGTTGTGGCGACGGAGCAATGCTGCGTAGCATCGCCAATTTTGCCAGAAAGCGCTTTATTGCTGTAAAACTGATAGGGATCGATATCAATCCCAAAAGTATTGCTTTGGCACAAAAACGCTCACAAGATTTTCCGGAGCTGTCGTTTCAAGTTCAAGATGTTTTTAAGCTGAATGAAACCCATCTGGAAATAGATATAATCACTTCAACCTTAACCATGCATCACTTTACCGATGCTGAAATTTTAAAGTTTCTAGCGCAGTTTTTAAAGTTGGCTAACTTAGGAATAGTGATCAATGATTTACAACGGAGTACGATTGCATATCGATTGTTTCAGGCGTATAGTCGTGTATTTATGAGAAGCGAAATGGCACGACACGATGGTTTAATTTCTATAGAACGCGCTTTTACAAAAAACGAATTGCTATCTTTTACATCAAAACTCGGGGTACAGTCGTTTAGTATAAAATGGCGCTGGGCGTTCAGATATTTATGGATATTAGAAAATCAAAAGTAGCAATCGCAGGTGTGGCCAAAGCTGTCCCACAATATAGCCGGGAAACCCAAGAGATTCTCCCATTGGTCACACAATGGATGGTAGGGCAGGAGGAGCGTTTTCAACGTAAAGTAAAAAAGATTTTCACCAATGCCGGGGTAGACAAACGCTACAGTATTATGGCTCCCGATGAGGTGTTTACCGCGACTTCTTTTGAGCATAAAAACAACATTTATAAACGCGAAGTAATCCAGCTTGGAGAAGATGCTCTGCGCTCAGCACTTGAAAAAACAGGTTGGGAACCGCAATCGCTAGATTACATAATAACCGTGAGTTGCACGGGAATTATGATTCCGTCGCTTGATGCCTATCTCATTAACCACTTAAAGATGAGACAAGATATTACCCGATTACCGGTCACCGAAATGGGTTGCGCCGCAGGAATTTCCGGGATGTTGTATGCTAATGATTTTCTAAAAGCCAATCCCGGTAAACGTGCTGCAGTGATCGCGGTCGAAAGTCCTACGGCGACTTTTCAGCTAGATGATTTTTCGATGGCAAATATTGTGAGTGCGGCGATTTTTGGAGATGGCGCGGCCTGCGTATTGCTTACTTCAGAAGAACAGGCGTTAGGACCAAAAATCATCGATACCGAAATGTATCATTTTTACGATGCCGAACAAATGATGGGGTTTGACCTGACAAACAACGGACTCAAAATGATTCTTGACAAATCGGTTCCAGAAACTATAGCAGCGCACTTTCCGCAGATTATCAATCCGTTTCTCGCTAAGAATAACATAAGTATTTCAGAGGTTAATAATTTGGTATTTCATCCCGGCGGAAAGAAGATCGTTCAGACCGTGGAAAGCTTGTTTGGCGCTTCCGGAAAAAATATTGACGATACTAAAGAAGTTCTTCGATTTTATGGCAATATGAGCAGTGTAACCGTGTTGTATGTTCTAGAACGTTTTTTAAATCGAAAAATTCCTGCCGAAGATTATGGATTGATGCTTAGTTTTGGTCCCGGTTTTTCAGCACAACGTATATTGTTACAATGGTAAATACTTTTGAATTTAATACCGAAGACACGGCTAACAGCTGGGCACTGATCTTAGGTGGAAGCAGCGGTTTAGGTTTTGCTTCGGCAAAAAAACTCGCCGCTAAGGGTTTACATCTTTGCATCGTGCACCGCACGCGCAGAAGCAAACTCGAGGAATTTAACCATACGATTGAAGTTTTGCGCGAAGCAGGAATTCAGATCGAAAGCTTTAATCTTGATGCGCTCAACCCGGCAACTATTGATAAGGTAAAAGATTTCTTTACAGAGCGCAATGCTTCAGTAAAAGTGTTATTGCACAGTATTGCCAAAGGAAATCTCAAACCGATTTATGCAGAGGACGCTTCCGTAGCTAAACTTTCCGGGAAAGATTTTATACTTACGGCCGAAGCGATGGCGGTGAGTTTATACGACTGGGCGAGTGCATTTGCAACCGCTGGATTATTTGAAGAAAACGGGAAAATCCTAACTTTTACAAGCGAAGGAAGTACAAAACCTTTGCCTAATTACGCGGCAGTTTCCGCAGCTAAAGCAGCTTTAGAAGCCATAATTCGCAGTTTAGCATATGAATTGGCACCATTAAAGATCACGGCAAATTGTATTCAAGCCGGCGTAACCAATACCGAAAGTTTACAATTGATCCCGGGAAGTGATCAGCTTATTGCTCAGGCACTAGAGCGCAACCCGCAAAAGCGATTGACCACTCCGGAGGATGTTGCCAAAGTGGTGTACTTGTTGACCAAACCCGAAGCCAACTGGATCAACGGAGCGGTGATTCCGGTTGATGGCGGGGAACATTTAAGATAATTAAGAAAACATAATATAGAATGAAAATAGACCTGCGTAGCGATACGATCACAAAACCCACTCCGGGAATGTTAGATGCAATGATGCATGCCGAAGTAGGAGATGATGTATATAAAGAAGATCCCAGTGTTAATAAACTAGAAGCGCATATTGCCGAATTATTTGGGATGGACTCGGCGCTGTATTTCCCAACAGGATCGATGACCAATCAAGCGGCGATTAAAATTCATACGCAACCTGGCGAGCAACTTATCGCAGATAAATACGCGCACGTGTATAACTATGAAGGTGGTGGCGTTTCGTTTAACAGCGGCGTTTCGTGCAAACTCGTAGACGGGCATCGCGGGATGATTACGGCTGATCAGGTAGAGGAACATATCAATCCGCCAGATTTTTATCACAGTCCGTTGACATCTCTGGTGTGCCTTGAAAATACCACAAACAAAGGAGGCGGGGCTTGTTATGATTTTAGAGAAATACTAAAAATCAGAAAGATCTGTGACGATCACGGTTTAGGTTTTCATCTTGACGGAGCACGTCTATGGAACGCGCTCGTAGTAACCGATGAATCTCCTAAAGATTATGGGGCCGCGTTTGATACGATTTCGGTGTGTTTGTCTAAAGGCTTAGGCGCGCCAATGGGTTCTGTGCTCGTGGGCAAACAAAAATTTATGGATAAAGCGATGCGTGTACGCAAAGTTTTAGGAGGAGGTATGCGTCAAGTAGGTTTTGCTGCGGCGGCCGGGCTGTACGGTATTGAGCATCATTGGCAGCGTATGGCAGATGATCACAAACGCGCTCAAGAACTTTCAATTGCTTTAAATCAGCATACTGAAGTAGCACACGTAGAGCCGGTAGAAACCAATATTTTGATCTTTAACCTGCGCGCAGATGCAGATGAATTACAGTTTATAGAACGCCTCAAAGCCGAAGATATTCACATCAGCGCCTTAGGAAAAGGTAAACTTCGTATCGTAACACATTACGATTATACCGAAGCGATGCATCAGCATTTCTTGGCATTTTTAAAACAAGAATAAACCACACTTTTTGGTTTTTGATATTCTGATTTTTAGAATAAATGCTGGTAATTGATTAATGATATAAGTCTGATACAGGCTTATATTATTAATTACTCAAAAATAGGTCGTAAAGAATTAGTTTTTTAAGCTTCCTGCTTAATTTACTGTGTGGTATGCTATCTTAGTATATAGTTAACCCGCGGGCGCTTTGTGCGTTATTCAATATAAAACCAGTTCTTTATGGCCTTAAAAGTTGCGATCTCTCATAAGACGAAATACAAGTATGATAAACGTATTTCGCTTTCGCCACATATTTTTAGACTACGCCCTGCGCCCCATAGCAGAACTCCCATTGAGGCCTATTCACTTAAAATAAAGCCGGAAAATCATTTTTTTAACTGGCAGCAAGATCCCTTTGGAAATTACCTGGCGCGTGTGGTTTTTCCTGAAAAAACAGACGAACTTTCTATAGATGTTGAAATTATAGCCGACCTCAAAACGATCAATCCGTTTGATTTTTTTGTGGAAGATTCGGTGGAAGAATTTCCGTTTAAATACAAAGATTCGCTAAAAAAAGAATTACTTCCGTATTTAGAAATAACAGACGACGGCCCGTTACTCAAGAAGTTTTTAAAAACCATTGATGTTTCAGAGCAGCTCACGATTTACTTTTTAATCGGTCTCAACCGCCACATCAATGAGTACCTCAATTATACGGTGCGTATGGAGCCGGGCGTACAATCTTGTGAAGAAACGCTCGAGAAAAAATTGGGCTCTTGTCGTGATTTTGCCTGGTTACTCGTGCAAAGTTTACGGCATTTAGGATTGGCGGCACGCTTTGTTTCGGGCTATTTGGTACAGTTAAAATCTGACGAAAAATCTCTAGATGGTCCATCCGGTCCAGAAGAAGATTTTACCGATTTACACGCTTGGGCAGAAGTCTATATTCCCGGAGCCGGCTGGATTGGTTTAGATTCCACTTCGGGTTTATTGGCGGGGGAAGGACATATTCCGTTAGCGTGTACGCCTTCTTTTGAAAGCGCTGCGCCGGTGGTTGGTTTTTCTGATCTTGCGGAAACTGAATTTGAATTTGATAATTCCGTTACCCGAATATTTGAATCTCCGAGAGTCACCAAGCCCTATACAGAAGCGCAATGGAACGCAATTTACGAGCTAGGTTTTGAGGTTGAAAAGGAACTGCAAGCAGGCGATGTACGTCTTACGATGGGAGGGGAACCGACTTTTGTTTCTATAGATGATATGGAATCTGAGCAGTGGAATACCGCCGCAGACGGCCCTGAAAAGCGTAAACTTTCTGAAGGACTCTCTAAACGTTTGCTGCATAAATTTGGTCAAGGCGGAATGTTTCACCACGCGCAGGGAAAATGGTATCCCGGCGAACCTATTCCACGCTGGTCTATAGGGTTGCATTGGCGTAAAGACGGTATTCCTATCTGGAAAGATGAGTCACTTATGGCTTCTTTTAATGAGGAATATGATTTGCCGGAAGGAATTACCAAGACTTTTTTACAAGAATTAGCGCTCAACCTCGGGATTCGTTTAGAATACATCACACCGGCGTACGAAGACGTGTTTTATTTTATGTGGGAAGAAGGAAGGCTGCCTGTAGATGTTGATCCGTTAAAAGGTGATGATGTTGCAACTTCGGTGCGTAACCGTCTCAATAAAGTTTTAGAGCAAGGATTAGATAAAAAGATCGGCCACGTAATGCCTCTGGCCAATATTCAAGGAAAATGGGTTACGAGTCCGTGGCGTTTCCGAAGAAATCATCTTTTTCTCATTCCGGGGAATTCACCGGTAGGTTTACGATTACCACTTAATTCATTGATCGAAGAACCCGATGTGCCTACACAACCCATTGCAGATCCTGATCTTTTTGACAAGCGACAGCCTTTTGGGCCTTACGGTGAAGCCTTAGAAAAACGTAAAGCCGCCGAAAAGCCTAAAAAGAAAAATGGAAAGGTCGATTATAATGCAGATAAGCAAGAAAAGAATCCGTTTGCTCGAACTGCCATTTGTGCTGAGGTTCGGGATAAAAAACTTTATTTATTTCTGCCGCCTTTAGACAATGCCGAAACGTTCATAGACCTAATGGCTTCGGTGGAAACTGCAGCAAAAAAGCTGAATGTTCCTGTATTGATCGAAGGTTACGAGCCGCCACGAGATAATCGTCTTGAGGTGTTAAAGGTAACGCCAGATCCCGGAGTTATTGAAGTGAATGTACATCCGGCTAAGAATTGGGACGAACTTACTAAAAATACGCTCACGCTGTACGAAGAGGCTAAAAAGAGCCGTTTGGGTACCGAAAAATTTATGCTGGACGGAAAACACACCGGCACCGGTGGCGGTAACCATGTGACTTTAGGCGGTGTCACTCCGGCTGATAGTCCGTTGTTGCGTCGACCTGATTTGTTGCGCAGCTTGCTTACATTCTGGCAACATCATCCGGGACTTTCCTATTTATTTTCAGGCGGATTTATTGGTTCTACGAGTCAGGCGCCACGAGTAGATGAAGGTCGCCAGGAAAATTTATACGAACTTGAAATTGCATTCAATCAAATTCCAGAGGATGAAGATGTGCCGTTTTGGTTGACCGATAGATTATTTAGGCATTTACTTACCGATATTACCGGAAATACGCATCGTGCGGAGTTTTGTATCGATAAATTATATTCGCCAGATTCGTCTTCCGGCAGGTTAGGAATTCTTGAATTACGGGCGTTTGATATGCCGCCACACGCCCAAATGAGTTTGATGCAAATGTTGCTCGTGCGCACACTGGTCAGCTGGTTTTGGAACGAACCGTACAAGCACAAACTCACCCGTTGGGGCACACAATTGCACGATAAATTCCTGATGGAACATTATGTGCGAGAAGATATTAAAGATATTGTTGCACAACTAAACGCAGCAGGATATCCGTTCAAATTAGATTGGTTTGATCCGTTTTTTGAATTCCGTTTTCCATTGTACGGTTTGGTTGATATTAAAGATATGAAGGTCGAATTGCGCGCCGCGATAGAACCGTGGAATGTACTGGGAGAAGAAATGACCGGTGGCGGGACATCGCGTTATGTTGATTCGTCTTTAGAACGCGTGCAGATCAAAGTCTCAAACTTCAACGACGAGCGCTATGTGTTGACCTGCAACGGCGTGAAAGTACAACTGAGCAACACCGGTGTTAAAGGAGAATATGTTGCCGGCGTGCGCTATAAAGCTTGGCAGCCTTGGTCTGCTTTACATCCAACAATTCCGGTGGATACGCCTCTGGTTTTTGATATTGTTGATTTGTGGAATCAACGCTCCATAGGCGGCTGTACCTACTTTGTATCGCATCCGGGAGGTCGCAATTATGAGACGTATCCTATAAACAGCTTAGAAGCAGAATCTAGAAGAATCAATCGTTTTTGGGATATTGGTCATACGCAAGGCAATTTGGTTTATACTGAAAAAGAGCCCGACACCAAGCTGGCAGGCCGAACTTTAAAATCAACTTCGTCAGAGAAAACCTTTAATTTTAAGGAAATTCCGGTGAATCCAGAATTCCCACATTTGCTAGATTTGCGAAAGAAATAATTATTTACAACCCTGAATATGACCGTGGCTACTAATGCTTGGTTTACCAAGTATTTTACAGATTATACCTACGATGAGATGTTTACCCCAGATCTCAGCGTTAAGGAAGATTGGCAGGAGCTTTTAGAGAACTTTAAGCGCATAGGGATTGACGGCTTGACACAACGTCAAAACGATATCAACTGGCTGCTGGAAGAAAACGGGGTGACTTATAATGTGTATAATGATCCCAATGGCTTAAACCGCCCTTGGAACCTTAATGTAGTTCCTTTAATTCTTCAGGCTAAGGAATGGCAGAAAATTGAAAAAGGCCTCAAACAACGGGCGCACTTGTTAGACTTAGTGCTAAAAGATGTTTATGGAGAGCGCAAGTTGATTAAAGAAGGCATTGTTCCGCACGAAGTGATCTACGGGCATCGCGGGTTTTTAAGGCAGTGTGATAAAATTCAGTATAAGATTGATAAGCATTTATTGCTGTATGCTGCAGATCTCGCCCGCGGAACTGACGGTAGAATGTGGGTGGTAAATGATCGTTCTCAGGCGCCCTCAGGAATGGGATATGCTCTCGAGAACCGCTCAACGGCAAACCGGGTGCTCTCTGATATTTTTGCTGAGATGAACATCAAGCGACTTTCAGAATTCTTCAAAGAATTCAACGAGTTGTTGCTTGAAGCTTCTATTGATAAAGTCGAAAACCCCAATATTGTTATTCTCACTCCGGGCTCGCATAACGAGACCTATTTTGAACACGCCTATTTAGCGTCCTTTTTAGGTTATCCGTTAGTTCAGGGAAATGACTTGGTGGTGCGTGATGGATTTCTGTTTATGAAATCACTCAAGGGGTTGAAAAAAGTACACGTGGTTTTACGGCGCGTTGACGATGTGTTTACAGATCCTTTGGAGTTGCGTGAAGATTCTCACTTGGGAGTCGCCGGGTTACTTGATGTGGTACGCAGACAGAATGTGGCGGTGGTAAATCCTATTGGGAGCGGCGTTTTAGAAAATCCGGGTCTTATTCCTTTTATGCCGGCTATTTGTAAATATTTTTTAAAGGAAGAATTACAGCTTCCGCAAATTGCGAGTTGGTGGTGTGGCCAAGAAAAAGAGAAAAACTATGTGCTGAAGAATTTAGCAAATCTGGTGATTAAGCCGATTGATCGTACCAATCGCGAACATATACACTTTGGTTCTCAAATGACCGAAGAAGAGCTGGCAATACTTCGGAAAGAAATTTTAAAAAAGCCTTATCATTTTGTGGCGCAGGAACGTATAAGTTTTTCAACAGCGCCTAATTATTCAAAAGGAACTTTTGAACCGCGTAATATGGTTGCGCGTACATTTACTATTGCCGGTAAAAACGGTTACAATGTGATGCCCGGCGGACTCGTGCGTGTGGCTCCCGAACGTGGTAAATTGAGAGTTTCTAACCAACGCGGAGGGACCAGCAAGGATTTTTGGATCATCGGCGATCTTAAAAGTGAAGAAACCGCAAATTATAGCTGGAATCGTAAATCGGCTGTATCGGCGAGTGGTCTTGATGACCTCCCCAGTTTAACTGCAGAAAATTTATATTGGGCAGGACGGTATGTGGGGCGCACTTTAGTCAACGCCCGTTTTCTAAGAATGGTGCTCAAGCAAATGAACACGCCTGAGATATCTTCAAATCAGCAAACCTGCTCGGTAAAGATGAATATTCTCTATAAAGCAGTGACGCAGATGACCGGCACGTATCCCGGCTTTATGGAGAAAAACAAAGAGGGCGTTTACGCGATAGATAATCCGTTGAAAGAAATGATGGCCGTAGTACTCGACCGAAATAAAATAGGAAGTCTGGCCAACTCGATGATGATGTTCAGCAACAGCTATTATTCGATCAGAAATCTGTGGAGCAGCGATATGTGGCGGGTTTTTGAGAATATTCAAAAGTTGTGGCGCAATCTTGAAAATGAGAAAGAGATCACCGTCAATAAAATGATCAAAACCTTAAATCAATTGATAACGCGCTTGATCGCTTTTATGGGACTCATTGAAGAAAGCATAATGGTCGAACAAGGCTTATTGCTTTATTTTATAGGCCTTCAGTTAGAGCAGAGTATGCTTACGATTACAAAATGCCGCTCGCTTCTGGTGATCAAACAATCTGGGCAAACCGAATATGAAGTGCTAGAATCCTTGTTAAGCAGTCACGAAAGTTTAAACATTTACCGCTATAGTTACAGATCGTATATACGCGTAGAACCGGTAATTAGTCTTTTGTTGATGGATTTAAAATATCCACGATCGTTGACCTTTCAGCTTGGGCGGTTACAAAAAGATATTTCGCGTTTACCACATTCACAAAAGTCTGACGCGCTTATGCATTACGAAAAATATGTATTTGAAGCCTTTTCTAAACTGCGCTTGGCGAACTCAGATCAGTTGGCTACAGTAAAGGAAAACGACGGAAATATTCGAAAGGATCTGGATAAACTTTTAGAAGAATTGAGCGATTTATTATTTGCCACTTCTCAGGCAATTTCTAACACCTACTTTAATCATACATATAAGCAGAGTCAGCTTGTAGATCAAAACTTTCCGCTCTAATGTTGTATTCCGTTACGCATACCACAAAATATGATTATGATGCGCCTGTGAGCTACTGTCATAATATCGCAGTATTAAAGCCAAGGCGTTCGCTAGGGCAGGAGTTGCTAGAATATAAAATGAGCATAGCGCCGGAAGCCGATGAAGTTTCTGAGCGTGTAGATTTCTTCGGAAATTACATCACGCGTTTTTCAATTCAGAAAGAGCACAAACAGCTCAAAGTAACTACTAAAAGTAAACTGCGCAGAGAGTATGAGCAATATAAAACCGAATTTAGATCAGACCGTTGTACTAAAGTAAGCCTCGAGCAGGCTAAGGAAAATTTATTGAAAACAGATCTTGAGATTCTTGATGCAAAACAGTTTGTTTTAGATTCTATTTTTATCAATAAAACTGGTGAGGCCGTTGAAAAATATGCCCGCGAAAGCTTTAAACCCAACCGTTCTGTTTTTGAAGCTGCAGAAGAATTAATGCAGCGCATTTATACTGATTTTAAATTTGTATCTGGCTTTACCAGTGTGTCAACGCCCATAGACGTAGTGATGCAAGAACGCAAAGGCGTTTGTCAGGATTTTGCTCAAATCGCTATCGCTTGCATCCGAGCAATTGGTTTACCTGCGCGTTACATAAGCGGGTATATTGAAACGCTTCCGCCGCCCGGTCAGGAAAAGCTAATAGGAGCAGATGCGTCTCACGCGTGGTTTTCTATTTTTATTCCAGGTTTTGGATGGGTAGATTTTGATCCTACCAATAATCAAATCCCCGGCGACCAGCATCTGGTCGTAGGTTGGGGAAGAGATTATTATGATGTACCTCCGTTAAAAGGAGTGGTCTATGGTAGTGGAAAAAGCAGACTGAGCGTTGAGGTTGATATCGCTCGTGTGGTTTAACTCGCTGCTAGATACTTTAAGAAACACATACTGCCGCCAACACCGCTGTATTGCCCGTAATTAGGGATTACATCATACTGGCGCTTTTTGTATAAAGCGATTGCAGGTGGCTGAAAAATTCCGGTTTCAAGCACGCATTTATTGTATCCTATTTCTATAGCCCAGTTTTCTAAAGCCTCAAGAATGGCGCTGGCATATCCACGTTTGCGGTACAATGGCTTAGTATACATGCGTTTGATTTCAACGCTTCTGGGACCATATTCTCTAAATGCGCCACAAGCAACAGGAATTCCGCTGTCATACGCGACTATTACATTCTTAATTCGGTCTAAAGCATTAAACTGATTGTAAAATGCGTGATCATCACCATCAGTGACTTTGAGGGTTTGATCCAGTTCTTTTACCATTTTCAAAAAATCAGGATTTTTTGAATCGGTACGTACAAGATTTAACATAGTATTGTTTTTCGGGTGGTTGAATTCGAAAGATACATTTCTCTTGTTCCAAAAAAAAGATTTCAAATAAGAATTTCTTAAACGCTTTTCAACATAAAAGCAAAATCTGGTTTTTTGTACAAATGTATAAGCAAACGCATCCTTTGCAGATTTCTAAATTTTGGAAATGGAAGTAATTTATGGATGCTGCCGAAGGGTTGAATACTCAATCCCGGTAGCTATCGGGATGCCTTAAAATTGAAAATTTGTTACCAAGTAAATTACCTCACGGGTTTGTCTTAACATAGTTTACTTGGAAGAAAAGCAAACACAGCCTCCTCCATCTCACTCACTCACTTCGAGGTAGATATTGATGAAGTTCTCCAATTTAGATTGAAGGTCTAATTGATCTTCGTTGCTCCAGTTGCCGAGGCCTCCGTTATAAATAGTTAGGCTATTGACTACGCTGAATTCCTCTAAGCGTTCTTGCATAAAAGTAGCGTTGGTTACTGGTACTAAAGGATCATCGTTGCCATAAAACATTAGCGTAGGGCTGGTAGCTGTACTTACCTGATATGCCGGACTCACCGCTTGTGTCAACGTATCTGCTTCGGGATATGCGTTTGCATCAATGAGTTGCGGGATGGCGACGCTATATTCAGGATGATTTTGATAGAATTCATCGTCAAGGTTTGTGGGACCTACAATACTGCAAACGCCTTTGACCTGATCATTTTCATCATAAACCGAATCATAATACAGTGCGAGATGTGCTCCTGCACTCACCCCAATTAAGATGAATTCTGCACGTACTTGAAGAGTTTCTATATTTTCTGAAATTTCTGTCAGCGCGAGACCAATTTCTTCAAATTGTTGTGGAAAGGCCGTAGTCTCCGGCGGATTGGCCAAAGTATAATTCATATTCAGAATAGCATGCTCAGGAAACTTTTCTTGTAAAAAGGGAATATACTCTTGCATATCTCTTTTGTCACCGTCAATCCAGCCACCTCCGTGAATCAGCACAAGCACTTTGGTTTTATTGCGGCTACGTGCTTCGGGAAGATACAGGTCATAGATTTGCTGATTTCCCGGCCCATAAGAAGAGTTGGACAACGTTTGGGCTGGCAGATCAGTGGCTACATCAATGGTAGCCGGCACTTCCTCATTAGTACAGGACCATAAGATGCAGGCAAGAACTATAAGCAAAGCATTTTTCATAATAGGGCAAGGGTTTAAAAGTATAACGTGAAAACAAGTAATTAGTATAAAAAAAGCCTGCTAAAAAGCAGGCTCAGATATACAGTGATTTGGGTTTATTGGCACCGCTAAAGAGTTTGATACTTAATCCCGATAGTTATCGGGACGCCACGAAATTAAAAATTTGTTCGCAACGAAAGCCGAGTGAGCTTGCCCCGAGGTAGTTTACTTGATTGGTTTATACTCTCCAACCGAAAGCCCTAAGCAATTCAGTTCATTTTTAATGCGTTCATAAACGCTGGGTTTTGCATAATCAACAGCGATAATGTTTTTTTTGAGGTTGATCTCTAAAACGCGAACCTCCATAATTCGGTTTAAACAGCGGCTGATCACATCTTGCGAACCGGTGAAGTTCTTTTCGGAAATTTGAAGCGTAGCTTTCATAAATTCTTAAATAATTGGCGGTTAGACTGAAGCGGTCTTATAAAAGTACAACAGGTTTGTTTAAGTAGTGTTAATAAAACGTTGCAAAAACAGTGATTTACAAGGTTTTAGTGTTAAAATTTTAGCTAAACCGGTTTAGCCGAAAAGCACATTTTACAAGTGTTTGGCTTACACTAGAGCACTTTTGCCGCTAAATACCGCTGAATTGCATAAACATCTATTTGTTTGGTGAACTTTTTGCTTACACTAGGTACATTTTCACTGCTGATCCAGATTTTTAATTCGGCATCTAAATCAAAAGTTCCTGCTGTTTCTAATGAAAAGCGTGAAATATTCTTATATGGTAAGCTTTTATATTCCACTTTACTACCAGTGACACCCTGCACATCAATAAGAATTAAACGCTTTGTAGTAAATATAAAAACGTCTCTCAGCAGTTTAAAGCCAAGCTCAACCTGTTCACTATCGGTAAGTAAGCGTTCGTATTTAGTGCTTAATTCTTCCGCCGGGATCTCACTGGCGTTCCCTAATATTCTTCCTAATAAACTCATAGCGATAATTTTGATCTAAAGGTTATAAAAGAAAATTTTAAGAACTGTAAGCGTCGTGCCAATTAACAGGGATTTAATAGTAGTAAATAAAAAAAGCCTCCGGATGGAGGCTTTTCAATTCTAGAGGTAGATCCCTAAAATGCATTAGCAATAAGCTGCTCGAACAACTCTTGCTTTCCACTGTATGGTTTTGGTTCTCCGGTTTGGTGTCCCAAGGTACTGAGCGCTTCTAGCGATAAAGCGCCAGATTCAAATTTTGCACCATTCCCCTGATCAAAAGAAGCATAGCGGTTTTTGCGTAGTTCCTTATAAGAAGTATGCTGAAGCACGTGATCTGCAGCGATCAGTCCGCGGGCAAAAGTATCCATACCGGCGATGTGGGCGATAAATTTATCTTCAAGATCAGTAGAATTACGGCGCACTTTAGCGTCAAAGTTGATGCCGCCGCCTTGAATTCCACCACCTTCAAGAATAACCAGCATCGCTTGAGTCGCTTCATACACATCAATAGGAAACTGATCTGTATCCCAACCGTTTTGGTAGTCGCCGCGATTGGCATCAATACTGCCTAACATTCCAGCGTCAACAGCTACTTGCAATTCGTGCTCAAATGTATGACTTGCCAAGGTTGCGTGATTCACTTCAAGATTCAGTTTAAAATCATCTTGTAGTCCGTATTTATTAATGAAGCCTAAACTCGTTGCGGCATCAAAATCATATTGATGCTTGGTAGGTTCCATAGGTTTAGGTTCGATTAAAAAGTTTCCTTGAAACCCTTGTTTACGCGCATAATCACGCGCAATGGTAAGAAACTGCGCCAGATGATCCTGCTCCCGTTTCATATCGGTATTCAGCAAGCTCATATAGCCTTCACGACCACCCCAAAACACATAATTCTCACCACCCAACGCAAGGGTTGCGTCAATGGCAATTTTAAGCTGCGCACCGGCATAGGCCACCACATCAAAATTAGGATTGGTTGCAGCACCATTCATATAACGCGGATTACTAAAGAGGTTTGATGTTCCCCAAAGCAGTTTAATACCGCTTTCTTGTTGTTTAGTTTTTGCATAGTCTACAACCTCAGCAATGCGTTTTTCAAACTCCCCAAGACTAGGAGCTTCATCTACAAGATCTACATCGTGAAAGCAGTAATACGGAAGACCTAGCTTGGTCATAAATTCAAAAGCGGCATCTATTTTATCCTTAGCACGTACTATAGGATCAGGATTGGCATCCCAGGCAAAAGTTTCGGTGGGAGCGCCAAAAGGATCTCCACCTTTATTGTTAAGCGTGTGCCAGTAGGCCATCGCAAAACGCATATGCTCTTTAAGGGTTTTTCCTGCGACTACTTTGTTTTCATCGTAGTATTTAAAGGCAAGCGGATTGTCGCTTTCTTTTCCTTCAAATTTAATAGGGTCTATGTTTTTAAAATAGGTACTCATTATTCTATTATTTGAATATTATTTTTCCAGGTTTGATATAAATCGGTGTACTGTTGTTTTAATTCGGGTTGAGGTTCCTGAGTGCTTAATAACTCTAGTCCGTGAGCGGCTTCATCCAGACTGGTATAAAATCCATAGCCGTGGGCTGCTCCTCTCGCAGCACCTTCAGCGCCATTGGTTTTGTACAGCGCTAAGGTAGTTTGCGTGGTATTTACAAAAATATCTCTGAATACCGGACTTAGGAATAAATTGGCTTTTGTTGCCTTTACGGAATGTCCTCCGGCGCCAATATGCTGCATCACCTCAAAGCCATAGTTCATCGCATAAACAATTCCTTCACAAGCCGCACGAACCATATGGGTGGCTCCGTGCCTGTTGAAATCTAAATTCTGTAATCCGCTGAAGGATTTCTTGTTATTAAAAATGCGTTCCACTCCATTGCCAAAAGGATAAAAGTTAAGTCCTGCACTACCCGGACCAGCTTGCGCTGCTTGCGCATTTAAGAAATCGTAAGACAACAACTCATCTTTTCCGGTGGAAAGTATTTTGCGCAACCACTGGTACAAGATCCCTGAACCATTAATACAGAGTAATACGCCGTTGCGTTTTTGAGCTTCGGTGTTATTCACGTGCAAAAAAGTGTTGATGCGATTTTCGGTATCAAAGGCATCTTGATCGGTCACCGAATAGATCACTGCGGAAGTTCCGGCAGTAGTAGCGATTTCTCCGGGTTGATTTACGTTAAGTGCGAGTGCATTATTGGGTTGATCTCCTGCGCGATAGGTGATTGCTACGTCTTTAGAAAGGCCCAAACGCTCAGCGATTTGAGGTGCAATAGTCGCCTGATGGCTAAAATTAGCCACGACCTCAGGAATCACCGCACGCGGAAGATCTAAAGCATCAAGGACTTCTTCGGCTAAGGCATTCTTTTTAAAATCCCAAAGCGCTGCTTCAGAAAGCCCTGATTTGCTGGTTTGTGCCACGCCCGAAAATTTAGCGGCCAGATAATCTCCCGGAAGCATCATATGTGCGACCTGATCAAAAAGCTCTGGTTCGTGTTGCTGCACCCACTTTAACTTTACTGCGGTAAAATTCCCCGGACTTTGCAGAACCCGGTCTTGAAAAAATGCTGCACCTTTTTCCTGATAGTATTTTTCGCCAATAGGCGCAGCACGGCTATCACACCAGATGATAGAAGGCCGCAATACATTAAGATCTTTGTCTGTAAGTACCAGACCGTGCATCTGATACGAAATCCCAATGGCTTTAATTAGGCTAATGTCAACACCTTGATCTTTTAATTTTTTTATTCCCGTACAGGTGTACTCCCACCAAAGCTGCGGATCTTGCTCCGCCCAACCGCTTTGAGACGCTTTGATGATCATCTCGTGATCAGGAACCGTGCAACTGCCTATTGATTTACCGGTGTTGGCATCAAGTACGGCAAGCTTGATTGAAGAACTTCCCAGATCGATTCCTAAAAAATACATATGCGTTTAAATTAAATCTCTTATTTTAGTTCAGAAGACAACTTATGGTTTGTGTGACTACAAGTATACTTATAAAATATGGAATCTCATAACCGCTCTAAAAAATTTATCGATATTAGCGATTGATAACCAGAATTATGGCAAAACAATACGAAGCGACCATTTTAGACAGTATAACCATTGATTGTGTCATATTTGGGTTCAATCAAGGAGCTTTAGAAGTGCTTTTAGTCAAGCACGCAGATGGTATTAGTAAAGATAAATGGGGGCTGCCCGGAGGATGGATTTTTACTGATGAAAGCACAGATGCTGCTGCTAACCGATTGCTGCTCGAACTTACCGGAATTAAAGATGTTTATCTCGAGCAGCTGCGCGCTTTTAGCGAACCTGATCGCTTTCCTGTGTCTCGAGTGATCACGGTGGGATATTACGCTTTGATAAAAAAGCAAGACTGGACGGGCTTAAAACCGGGAGCTACCGCTTCTGAAGTAGCGTGGTTTAAGGTTTCGGAAGTTGAAACGCTAATTTATGATCACCTTCATATTTTAGGGGTTGGCTTGCGCAGACTGCGCCGCAGAATTAAACAAGAGCCTATTGGGTTCAATTTATTACCCGAAAAATTTACGTTGCTTCAGTTGATGCATTTGTACGAAGAGATTCTAGGTTATGAAATGGACAAGCCCAACTTCAGAAGAAAAATTCTTAGAATGAATTTACTAACGGCGCTAGACGAAAAGCAGAAAGACGTCTCGCATCGTGCCGCCACACTTTATAAATTCAATCCTGAAACCTATCAAAAGCTATTAGAAAAGGGATTTAATTTTGAGTTTTAAACTAAAAAAAAGCCGCAATCACAAGATTGCGGCTTTGCTTTTTGTAAACTTCAGTTTATTGCCATCCACCACCAAGACTGCGGTAGAGTTCAATGTTTGCAATTAAGATCTGCTTTTTAGTATTGATTTCATTCAATTCACTTTCTAAGGCATCGCTCTGTGCGGTGATCACCTCGAGGTAATTTGCAAATCCACCTCTAAATAACAATGCTGCGTCTTTAAGTCCTTTTTGCGTGACCTCAATTCGCTCTTGTGCGATCTTATATTCTTGAGTCAGTTTATTGATTCGGGTAAGCGAATTAGAAACATCTTCAACCGCACCAATTAAATTATCTTTAAACTCCAATTGAGCAATTTCTCGTTCGGACAAAGCAACACGGTAATTGGTTTTTAGCTTTCTATTATTAAAAATTGGCTGAAAAATAGAACCGTTGAGCAAGGCAAATGCTGAGCTTACTGGGTCTAAAAAGTTACTTAATTCAAAAGAATTTAAACCCAAACCTGCTCCTATAGATAAAGAAGGGTATTTTAAGGCTTCGGCTACACCAGTACGCGCATTTTGAGCAATAAGTTCGTACTCCGCCATAGCTACATCGGGACGGTTTTTAATCAATTCGATCGGAACACCAGTTTTATATTTTTCCTGAAATTGAATATCATCAAAGTTTGCAGTGAGCTCAATGGCACGAGGTGATCTTCCTAAAAGACGGTTCAATTTATTTTCTTGAACGGTATATTCGCGCTCCAATTGCGGAATTAAAGACTGTGCTTTTAACTGCTGCGATTTGGTTTGTTGTAGCGCAAGCGAGGTAGTCTCGCCTGCATCGTATTGCAACTTTACAATATTATAGGTACTATCATTAAGTGCATAGTTCTTTTCGGCAACTTCAACCTGAGACTTCAACATAATCAGGTTGTAATAGGTTGAAGCAACTTCGGCGATCAATTCGGTTTGTACCGCTTTTTTAAACTCTTGGCTCTTCATAAAGTCGGCACGAGCCGCTTCTTTTTGCCATCTCAGTTTTCCCCAAATGTCAATTTCCCAATCGGCTTGCAGCGCAGAAGTATACTCCAATCTTTCGGTATATAAACTGGTAGGCGGCGTTTCACCGTGGTTACGTCTGGCGCGGTTAGAACCGTAATTATTGTAATTCTCTGAATAATATTCTCTTCTAAAACCGGCCGGAGTCGCGTTTACCGATGGCAAAAAGTTTGCTTTAGATTGGGCTAAATATTCCATCCCAATATCCATATTGCGCATTGCTTTTTGCAAGTCGATATTGTTTACTAAAGCAGTATCTATAAGAGCGATCAAGGTGCTGTCTTCTATAAACTCTCTCCATGGAATGTGTGACATCATCAGGCTATCGCGCGTAATTGCAGCTTCGGCCAGAGAGTCATTCAAAACAGAATCTTTCACATAAAACTCTTCAGAAACATCGTCAAATTGAGGACGCTCGTATTGTTGACCTACTTTACAACTTCCGAGGATCAATAAGATCAACAAGATGCAACTCGCATTCAGATAGCGGTTTATATTCGGTTTTCTTTTTATCGTATGTATATCAATTATCTTTTTCATTGTGGTTAGGTTAGGTTATTCTTCAATTTCTTTATCTCCGTAGCGCTCTAAGTTATACTTATCGTGCAACATCTGGAAGATGTAAGCCATTACAGGAATCACAAAAATTCCTAAAACAATACCACCTACCATTCCGCCGGCAGTACCTATACTTACAGAGTGGTTTCCTTGCGCCGAAGAACCTTCAGCAAACATAAGCGGAACAAGCCCCACGGTAAATGCCAGCGACGTCATTATAATAGGTCTGATACGCAGCGCACTCGCTTCGAGCACCGCATCAAAAGCTGAGAGTCCGGCACGTCTTTTTTGCGCAACGAATTCTACAATCAGAATCGCATTCTTTGCCAAAAGACCTATCAACATAATAATACCAATTTGTACGTAAATATTATTGTCTAGTCCGGCTAAATTGATCGCAGCAAATACACCAAAGATCCCAACAGGAAGCGATAACATTACCGCTAGCGGAAGTAAGAAACTTTCGTATTGTGAAGCCAAAATGAAGTAAACCAGAAGAATAATGATGATGAACACAATGATGGTATCGCCACCTGAATTTTTCTCCTCCAAACTCATACTAGTCCACTCATAACTTAAACTCGCAGGCAGTTTTTCACTGGTTAATTCTTCAATCTTTTTCATTACGTCACCGGTACTGTATCCTTTTGCCGGAGTCACGTTAATTTTTGCTGCGTTATACAGGTTATAACGGTTTACTACCTCAGGACCATAAGCCTGCTCCAGACGTACAATAGTGTTAACAGGAACCATTTCACCTTTATCATTCTTCACAAAAATACTGTTGAAGGATTCCGGTGATTCTCTATATGGAATATCGGCCTGCATATACACACCGTACTGACGGCTGAAGCGGTTAAAATCCCCAGGTTGTACACGTCCAAAATAGGACTGTACCGTAAACATCATATCCTTTACACTTACGCCTAAAGCCTTAGCTTTTTCGTAGTCAATCTTAAGACGATATTGTGGGAAGTTAGGATTGAAAGAGGTAAATGCGTTATCCACTTCTTTCTGATTGCTCAGGGTGTTGATGAACTCATTTACGATCTGCCCAAACTCTCCCAAGTCACCATCAGCACGGTCTTGCAGCATAAACTGAACCCCGTCAAAGTTACCAAAACCTTGAATTGTAGGTCTGGGATACATATTAAAGTCGGTTTCAGGGATTTGATCTAATTCTGACAGTAAGTGTTTAATTACCTCTTGAATCTCTTGTATTTCGCCTCGATCTGCAGCGTGTTTCAATTGCACATATCCTAATCCGGAAGACGGACTGTTTGCGTTATCTACAACATTGAAACCAGATACGGTATTTACGCCTTTTACAGCGGGATCACGTTGAAGGATAGAATCTGCTTTTCTCAAGGCAGCATTGGTTCTGTGAAGTGAAGAACCCTCAGGCATTTTCATCGAGAAAATCAAGAAGTTATCATCTTCAGTAGGAATAAATGCACTTGGTGTAATTCTAGAAAGCAGCACCGTAGCAACGATGATCAAGACTAGCGATCCTACACCAATCCATTTATGATTTAAGAACCAGCGAACCACGTTAAGGTATTTGCCGGTGAATTTGTCAAAACCACTGTCAAACTTACGCAGTCCTTTACGCTTAGCTACTTTAGCTTTACGTACTTGGCGTAGTTCAGAAACGGTTTTAGCCATTCCGCGCTTTTTCTTGGTACGCTTTTTCTTTCCGAAGAAAATTTTAGTCAATACCGGCGTAAGCGTTAATGCATTAATCGCAGAGATCAGTACGGCAAATATGATGGTATATGCAAACTCTTGATAAAATACTCCCACAGGACCACTCAAGAACGCAACCGGTAAAAATACCGCAGCAATAACCACTGTAATAGAGATAATTGCACCTGTAATTTCATCCATAGCGGCAGAAACTGCTTTTCGGGCAGAAAGGCCGTGATGCGTCATTTTCTCGTGAATTGCTTCCATCACTACAATCGCGTCATCTACCACAATACCAATGGCAAGTACCAGCGATAACATACTGAGTACGTTCATCGAGGCGCCAATTATATTTAGGAAGAAAAACGTACCTAAAAGGGAAACCGGAATTGAAATAGCTGTAATAATGGTTGCACGGAAGTCCTGCAGGAATATAAATACTACAATAAATACCAGAATAAAAGCCTCTACAAGGGTGTGCATCACCTGACTCATAGATTCATCGATCTGGTCTCGTACACTGTAGGTAATCTCATAATCGATACCTTCAGGGAATAATTTTTTCTGTTCTTCGAGTATTTCTCTAATGCGCTCATCAATGGTTTTTGCGTTTGCACCATTCATTTGCACAATATCAATAGTTACCGAAGGTTTACCGTCAAGACGGTTTTCACTGGTGTAGTTAGAAGCACCAAACTCAATACGCGCAACATCCTTAAGACGTAATTGCGCACCATCTTCATTGGTTTTAATAACGAGGTTTTCATATTCTTCGATCTCGCTGAAACGCCCGTCGTATTTCATTACAATTTCAAAAAGCTCATCTGAATTTTCACCGAATTTACCCGGCGCTGCTTCAAAGTTTTGATCTTTTACCTGATTGTAAACTTCTCTTGGCGTGAGGTTATACGAAGCCATTTTTTGTGGATTCAACCATATACGCATCGCATAATCTCGCTGACGTAAGATGGATGCTTCGGCTAAACCTTCGACACGCTTTAGTTCACGTCGAATATTGATCCGGGTGTACGCGTTAAGAAAAGTTTCGTCATAAGTAGAATCACGACTAAAAATATTAATGGTCATAATACTACCTTTCATCCTTTTGGTCACCGAAATACCGGCCTCAGTAACTTCCGGCGGTATTTTTTCAGTAATTACAGAAATTCGGTTTTGGATATCTACGGCTGCCTGATCGGGGTTGGTTCCCGGTTTGAAGTAAATGGTAACTCGACCACGACCGGAGTTGGTCGCTGTAGAGTTAGCGTAGGTCATATTTTCGGTACCGTTTAACGCTTCTTCAATAGGTAACAAAACTGATTTTGCTACGGTCTCGGCATTACCACCAGGGTAATATACTGCGACACTCACACTAGGCGGTGCAATTTCCGGGAAACGTTCAACGGGTAAGGAAGTGATACTGGCGGCTCCCGCAAGTACCAATACTATCGTGATCACCAGTGTAAACACCGGCTTTTTTATAATCTTTTTAAACATAGGTTAGTTGTTTCGGTATTAGACTTAATACGAAATAAGAACTCTTAATATGGGTCTGAAATGTTACAGACTGCTGGTAAGTTGACCTCTTTGAAGCGGTTTAACTTTGATGCCTGAAGCCAATTTATCTAAGCCCGAAACAACAATGCGATCTTTAGGAGATAAGCTTTTAGAGTCTACAATATAGTTGTCACCTGAGCGTCCTTTTGTGATGATCTCACGGCGTTGAGCAATATTGTTTTCATCAAGAATAAAGACGAATTTCTTATCCTGAATAAAGGTAGTGGCACTCTGAGGAACAAGGATAGCACTTTGATAAATTTCTTCCATAAGAATTTTACCCGTGTTCCCTGATCGTAATAAAGTATCTGGATTGTTGAATTTTGCTCTCAGTGTGATCGAACCAGTAGAACGGTCGATCTGACCTGAATTTGCATCAATTTTACCTCCGTGCTCATAGATTGAACCGTCGGCCAATACAAGTTTTACCTGATCGTTAACTTTGTTCTTTTTAGAAAGCGTATCATTTTTAGCACGCTCAAAATAAAGATAATCAGATTCACTCATAGAGAAATAGACGTATATGTCATTTACGTTTGAAAGATTGGTCAATGGCTCAGAATCTGTTTTCTTAACCACGTTACCAATAGATTTTGGGATACGTCCCATAAAGCCGTTTACCGGCGCTTTAATAGTTGTAAAATCAAGATTAATACGCATATTGGCAGCCTGAGCTTGTGCTTGTTGCAACGAAGAAAGTGCTACTTGATAATCTGCTTTGACAGATTTCATACGCACTTCAGAAATCACTTCATTATCAATTAACGGCTGTAAACGCTCCACATCACTTTGTGCTTTTTCAAGTTTAGCCTTCTCTAGGTTTACGTTGGCCATTGCATTTTTATAGTCCTCCATATACGGTTGACTGTTGATTTTAAATAGAGGCTGTCCTTTTTCAACAAATTCCCCTTCATCAACATATATTTCTTCTAAAATTCCATCTACTTGAGGTCTGATCTCAACAGACTCAACACCTTCTATCGAGCCGATGTATTCAAAATTTTTAGCTGCGCTGGTTTCTTGTAAACTGATTACCGGAAGAGGCAATCCTTCGTCTTCTACTTCTTCTTCACGACAGGAAGCAAAAACGGTAAGACAAAGCGCTAGGAGTACAGCAAACTTTGTATTAGGGTTATTCAAATAATTCATTTTTCAATTTTTTAGGTTTCCGAATAGAATTATTCAAGAATAAGACCCAAACTGAAGAATTGAATGATTTAATCTGTTTTGCTTGTAAAACAAGAGTTTACGGGGAAAGGCGTTCAAGTGCCGTGTGCGCTGTTAGGGGTAAAAGTGTGGACTTATTCTACACTTTTGTAGAATTTTATAGCAGTCAACACTCTTTTCAAGAAGAAGCTCAGTTACAACGAAAACGTTATTGTTGTAGTATTTATTGTTGGCGGAATTTACATGCAGAGCAAAGGCTTGAATACTAGAAGTAGTTATTTGGCTTGAAGCAAAATATTTTGTGCGTTTATAAATTTTAAGATACTCAAGTCTAGTATTTTACTATATTTCGACCAAATTAAAAATTATGAAAACTATATCTAGAACATTACTAAGCTTTTTTACATTCTTACTGGTATTAGTAGGTTGTGAGAATACTCAAAAGAAAGAACTTGCAGCGAAGTTTGACAAGTTAGAAATGCAACATGACAGTCTTGAGCAGGTGCATGCCGAGTTCAAAACGGTGCATAGTGAAATGACTCAGAAACATCAAGAGTTCACAACAGCACTTGAAGGGATGGAATTACAAGATTCTACCATTCTTGAAGATGTTGCTAAACACGAGGCAATTTTGAAAAAACACGAGGCTACTATTGAGGGTCACGATGCAATGATTGCAGCACACGAAGAACTAAAAGCAGGTTTTGAAGAAAAATCTGAAGCTGAAATGGAAGCACAACTTGAAGAAATGATGGATAATCATCAGCAACTTATAAGTGAACACGAAGAAATGGAAAGTGAACACAACATGATGATGGATGAGCATCAGGCTATTCTGGCTAAAGTAGATACCACTACAACTGCAGAAATGTAAAAGCTTGCGATAGTAATTGTAAAACCCGCCAAGAGTGCTCTTGGCGGGTTTTCTATTATAAGGCTATAACTTTAATTTAAAACCGCCGTTGATCACAAAACCATCAACGGGAGCGTAAATATCTCTGAAATTTGGATCATTCAGTGTACCGGTATAAATCGTGTCAAAACGGGATTGACGCGTATCTAAAAAGTTCTCAAAATTGAGGAATACTGAAAACTTATCACCCAGTTTTTTTTCGGTCATCACGCCTAAAATCCACTAGGATTGACCGGTGGTGCCGTCATTCAACTTCTGCGGACTGTAATAATAGCCTTCTAAACCTATCCAGAAGTTGTCGTGCTTTTCATACATCAACACATTATTAAGACGATGCTGAGACACCAAAGGGTATTGCTCGCTTGCCCCATTGTAATGCTGATTGACATCGGCCAGAGTATAACCTACAAACAGTTTAAAATCTTTGTACTTCCAGCGCATATTTGCTTCAATACCACTACTTTCAATATGACCACCCGGTTGAATGAATTCATACATTGCTCCAGAGGTGCGGTTAAGTACTATAGGATCGTCAATACGTGTGTAAAACAGAAGCACGTTAGTTGACAAATTCAGGTCATTAGTGATAGACCATTTGTAATTTCCGTCCAGGTTGAAGCCAATCGAGCGTTCAGCGTCAGTCTCATCGATATTGATGGGTTGCACACTTCTAAATTGTAAGCGCTCCACATCTTCAGTAAAAACCGTGGGCGTTTTATAACCCATACCACCGCCTATTCTAAAAGTAAGCAAGTTAGTAGGCTCAAACATCAACGATAAACGTGGCAAAACAAACACACCATAATCGCTCTGATAATCGGTGCGCAAACCGGTTTCCAGCGTCCATTGTTCTTGAATATCCCAAATATTTTGTGCAAAAACTCCAGCAGTATAATTGGTGAAACTTAAGTCCTGAGCAGGATCACCTTGCTGTTGTTTAAAATTTTCGGTCCATAAGTTAGCACCGGCAACCCATTCAGTTTTTGCAAGGCTTGTTGCAATATTGACTTCAGAAAATGATGAGGTTTGCCTTCCGGCGAAAGTATAACCGGGAATATCAATTTCGCGTTCAAAAAAGCTGATACTGTTTTTTACCGTTAGCGCCGTGTTATCGCTTAACTGATGACTTCCCAATACTTGTGTTGAAAGTCGGTCTGTTTTATTCCGCTCAAAATAACCGGTTTCGCTATCGCCTTTTACATAATCCATCGCGCCACCCAGGCGGTCCTCGTTTACAAAGTTAAAACCTAAATTCAAATTGGTTTTTTCATTGAGATACAGATAAAACTTAGGATTCAACGTAAAGCGCTCAAATTTTGGAATAGCCGTCAGCCCATTATCTGCGGGGTCGTAAGGTGTTCCCAGATTGTAAGATGCAAAAACCGTTGTTCCGGTCTTGCCGTAGTTTTGGGAGTAAAATCCACTAAGGTCTAATCCTAGGGCAGAAGTTCCGTTCGCCATAAAACTCAATTCGGGTTCGTCTTCCGGAGTCTTAGATATGAGATTGACTAGTCCGGCAATTGCACCGCCACCGTAAAGCGTAGACGAAGCTCCTTTTATAACTTCCACTTGCTTAAGATCAAGCGGAGCGATTTGCATCAAACTTAGCCCGCCGGAATATCCCGAATAGAGTGGGAGTCCGTCCCGAAGTAATTGCGTGTATTTGCCGTCTAATCCCTGAATACGAATGCTAGAATTGTAACTCGTCGCAGAGGTTTGCTGCGTTTGAATCCCCGTACTTTCATTGAGCAACATCCGGATATCGCCCGGTTTCATATTGCCTTTTTCGGCAAGTTCTTCGCCGGCAATAAATTCCAGACGTGTGGGAATATCTTGAAAGGTACGCGAACTACGGGTAGACTGAATCACGACTTCTTCCATTTCTTCTTCTGCGTGATGCAGGTAAAAGGTCTGATTGTTTTCTTCCTCACGCAACGGAAAAGTTCTGGTGATGCTTTGGGTTTCAAAACCTACATAGCGCAGCTCAAGCGCATAAGTTCCGTTAGGGATATTCTCGATGCGCACGAGTCCTTCAGCATTAGAAATTGCGCCTTTATTTAATGTATTAATACTTACCGAAACTCCGTAAAGCGGTTCTTGCGTTTCAGCATTTTTAAGGGTTGCCACAAAGGTATTTTGGGCAAAAGCCGCACTGCAACACAGCAGCAACAGCCATAAATGAAGATGTTTCATTTAAAGAATTTAAGAGGATTAAAATGAGATTTCATTTCGCTTAAAGCGAAAAAAATAAAGTCAATTTTAATCACGCCCGGGGAGGCCTGAAGGAAGAATCGTGAAATTCTCCTGCTCTTAAATAGCTGATAGAAACGATTTTTTGAGTAGGAATTTGTTCTTGCTGAAAGTCAAGATTTTCAAATTCTTGCACCGAAAATCCTGTACAGGTACCGCAATTGAAAAAGGGAGAGCACGGCTCATCACACGGGCCATCTTCACAGTCGTCATCTGCGTCTTGGTGATACTCAACGCCTGAAATATTTCCCACGCAGCAAGTAACTGCTGAAAGGGAAAAAGTAAGTAGCGCAAAAAGTATCACTAGGATTTTCATCACTTCAAAAGTAAAACTTTTTGCGCCACTTCATCATTAGTTCAATGAATATCTAAAACACATTTTCAACCTCTGCGGCTTTGAGCATTAAATAGTGTAGATCTGTATTTTTTACAAAAGGTTGCAAAAGTTCGCTACCCGGCCCGTACATAGCGAGTTCAACATAATCTGCTGAATGCTGCATACTGATCCATCCTACGGAATTGTAGCGCTTTTGAATATCTGCAAGCACGCCAAAAGGTAAATGCCGCGGATTGTACAAACCATCTTCAGCAACCAAATCATCATAATATTGCACGATAGTCTGCGCTTCTTCATCGGTGATGCCTATTCCATTGGCGTAGTTAATACGTTCTTTGATTTGACTTAAAGTCGTATCCGGATTGAAACCATTTAAAATCCATTCGTTAGAATGTTTGTAGTGCTGTATAGAATCAAAATGGTCATTGGCGTCCCCGCCGTAGATTACGCCGGGATTGGCATTTCCGTGGTCGGTAGTGATGATCACGAGGGTTTCTTTATCCTTTTCGGCAAAATCAATCGCTGTCTTAATGGCTTCGTCAAAAGCGATCTGGTCAAAAATGAGACCGGCGATGTCGTTGCCGTGTGCCGCCCAGTCCACTTTTCCACCTTCTACCAGTAAGGTAAATCCTTGTTTGTGGTCTTTCATCGCATCGATTGCCGTTTGGGTCATTTCTGCGAGAGATGGAGTTTCCTTTTTTAGCGTTTCCTCATTTTCACGGTCAATGGAATAGGGCAGGGCATCATTGCCAAAAACGCCAAGAATTGGTTTTCTGCGTTTAGCATTGAGCATTTCCTTACGGTTTTTAAAAACTTGATAGCCGGCATTTTCAAAAGCAGCGAATACATCTTTTTTATCTTTTCTCGCTTCCGCGGAAAAATACTTTTGAGCACCGCCCATCACCACATCAAACTGATGTTCCAGATACATTTCGGCAATGTCTTCCATCGCATTTCGTGATTTAGAATTCACACAAAAACCAGCCGGGGTAGCGTGTGTCGCCGGCACCGTCGTCACGGTTCCCGCTTTTTTTCCTGCTTTTTTAAATTTTTGCCATAAGGGTAAATGCTGTTCTCCGTTTTGGCTCACGTTGAGTGAGCCATTGGGCACGCGCACACCGCCGCCCCAGGAAGAAGCTGCCGCCGCCGAATCTGTTACTATTGAACTCGCCGAAGCGGTATCCATCAGTGCGCGGGTCACTTTATTGTCGCTGTACAACTGCATCCAGTTACTGCTGTTACCGGTGTGTCTACGCAGGTGTAAATCGGCCATATTTAACGTTCCGGTACTCATCCCGTCGCTCACCAGCATAATGATGTTTTTAGCCTTTTTATTCTTAAAACTCAACGCGTGCTCCGCAGCTTGTAGCGAGTCAAAAGGGGTAAGTAACGATGTACCTAGCGCTCCTAAAGTCGTATTTCTAAAAAAGTGTCTTCTGTTCATTTTTAATTGATTTTTATAGGGGTTATTTAGCACGTTTTACGGTGCAATCGGTTAAAATGTAATTGAAATGGTTGATGTCATCGGCGTTGAGGTTAAGTATGCCCGTAACGGTCACCACGTCATCAGTTCTATAATCTGATGGATTATCAAACTGTAATTCTATGGCGGTTTCCGGGCCTGCAGCTCCACAGAAAAAACAAGAAGCCATTGGTGATTTTGAGAGAATATAAATGTCGTTTTCCGGATCGATATTTAAGAAGAAGCCAGTTATGGTCACTTGTTTTCCTTCCATCGCTTTGAGTGAATCTTCAAAATGTGGATACAGAAAATATTCTCCATATGTTTCAAAATATTTCTCCTCAAAGTTCACTTGGGCAAGATCCTGCCAGATGATGTTTTTTTGGCTATAGCCAAAAAATGAAACCAGTAGGAATAGGCCTAAACAGAGTTTATTGGCGCCGCCAAAGGCTTTAATATTCCGAGGCTTGCCTCGAAATTGAAAATTCGTTTTCAACCAATGCCTCTTGGGATTGCTCTGAGGTTGTTTACTTTTCATTGCTTAATATTTTTGAAACGTTCATTTTTAAAATGGGGAGAATGGCGAGTAAAATGGCGAGGGCTACCATTACGAGTATTAAAATCACCGTTTTGACCATTTGCGTATAGGGTAGTTTTAATAGTATGTCTTGATTGTAGCCACTCTTAAATGCAGAAAATGCAAAGTGCAAACCTACTTGCGAAAGCAGTGCGCCAACAAGTAGCGAAACGATTACAAGCAAGAACCCTTCATACGCCACGATGCGTATCAATTGAAGGTTGCTCGCGCCGTACGTGCGCATCAATGCGAGGTCAAAAGCACGCTCGCGCACCATTTTAAACAGACTGATAAAAATGGTGACACAGGAAATCGCTAGGATGATATAGGCAATCCACGATACAGCCCTGACACCAACCCCGGTGAAATTAAACAAGCGCTCCAGCTCATAATTGGGTAGCGCCGCCTGCATATTGGTTTCTTTATTAATGCGTCTGGGCATGGTTAACATTCCCATCGCATTGCGAAAAGAAACAAGCACAGAGGTAATTTCCTTTTCAGATTCCTCGTGATGATGTTCTTCTTCTTGATGGGGAGCAGTACTGGCGTGTGCTTCCTCATTATGCTCTTCCTGAGGCTCAACTTCGTTGTGATGTTCATCTACCGCTTGGTGTTCATCCTCTTCGTGGTGTTCTTCTCCATGCTCGTGAACATCCCAGATGCTTTCTAACCGGGTCACGATAAGTTTATCAATGACCTTGTAAGTAGGTTTGTAGATACCCACAACGGTCAACGGGTGGTTGTGCACTTCTACCGTGTTTTCTGTAAGTCCGTGCGAACTCATAAACGTATCGCCTATTTTTAAATCGGTTTCTTCGGCCACGGTGCTGCCCAAGATGACTTCCATAGATTTTGACGGTTCACGACCTTCTGCGAGTTCGGCTTCATACAAACCGGCAAATTCATCGTTGCTACCTAAAATTCTGTACCCTTGATAATTGTCGCCGTAAGAGATGGGTACCGCCTTTTTTATCAGCGGATTTTTAGTGATTTTTTCGGCTTCCGCAAAAGAAATATTTCCGGTTGGATTGTCCATATGCAGTACACTGGCGAGCACCAATTGCAACGGACTCCCTTTCGCGCCAAGCACCATATCAACATCACCCAGACTATTTTCAAATTGATATTTTATAGAAGCATCCAGCTGCTGAATTCCCAACAACAAACCAATACTGATGGAAAGCGAAAGCACGCTCAGCAAGGCATAGAGCGGTTTGTGAAAAATATTGCTTAAGCTGATTTTCCAGATATTCATAGGGTAAGTTGGTTTTGAAATAGGGGTTTTACTCGGGCGTCGTGGGTGATGACCACCAGATTGGCATTTTGCTGCGCAGCTTGTTCTAAAAGCAATTGCATCACTACTTCGCAATTTTCATCATCCAGACTTGAAGTAGGCTCATCTGCGAGAATCACCTGGGGCTGATGCACCACTGCAAGAGCAATACCCAGACGTTGCAGCTGTCCTTCACTCAACTGATGTATTTTTTTGTTTTTATGCGCTGCTAAATCCAGTTGGTCTAGCAGGTCGTGTAAACGTTCTTTCTTGGCTTTAAGCCCGGCAAAAAACAATCGGGCTTCTAAATTTTGCATCACATCAAGCGAGCGAATCGCATAGTTTTTTTGAAAAACCAACCCGATATGCTGACCCACAAACCGGTCTCTTTTTTTAGCGGAAAGTGAATGCAATGCAACATTTTCAAGGTTTATCGTTCCTGTTTTAGGCTGGAGCAACCCTGCTAAAAGATGCAGCAGGGTCGTCTTGCCTATTCCTGATTTTCCCAAAATCAGTAGATTTTCCTCTCGTTCCAAAAGAATATCCGGAAACCGCAAGGCTTCTGGATTTGGGGGATATTGAAAAGAGAGTTTATGCGTTTGAATCATAAAGGGGTTATTTTAATCATTCAAGGTTTCTAAATACGTTTGATAGCGTTCTTTGGTGATGGGTTTTTCTTCCCAACTGTCAAACAATCTGTATTCGACTTTTCCGCTGATTTTTTCTTGAATTTTATCTCTAAAGGCTTTGTATGCGTAATAATCATTAGCGGCAATAGCATTCATTTTATTCTGAAAGAACGTCACCGGATTTATCCAATACGAATTGTTTATAAATTGATTCTTTTCTTCAAATTCCTGCTCGATTCCTTCAGCGGTGTTTTTCATCAAATCATTGACCAGCGCGCTTGACGTATCATACATCGTTCCTTGATTTACCACAGTATCTTTACCTTGCTTGGTCTCCTTCAATTCCGGGTAAAGCGCAACCAATTTTGTATAAATACTGTCGGGCTGCATATACCAGATATCATTGGTTTTATCCCGCTTGGCATCGGTATATTCAGACATATAATTTGGTGGATATTTAAGCGACGCCACTTGATGAACCGCACCGGGAATGACAATACAGAACACCAGCCAGACGCATACCATTTTAAGAGCTTGATTAGTGCTTCCCCTTCCGGTGAAATTGATAAAGAAAAGTACACTTGACCATATACCGAGATACAGCAAAAGGAACAGGAACAATTTGGCAAAAGCCGAAAAATCGGTTTTTAAAGCGCCAGTCATTGCGGCATACGGTAACATCACGACTAGCAATAAAACAGCGATGAGTATGATGTAAAAGGAGAATCTAGCTAATAGCCATTTGCTTCGAGACAGGCTGTTCACTCGAATAAGTCGGTCAAAATTTAGGTCCTGCTCAAGTCCACCTACATTAAATAGCAAAACGATGAGTAAAACCGGTAGCAAATACAGCACAACAAAGCTAAAATCTAATTGACCGGATGCAAGATGCTCAGGATTGCCCAGTTCTTCAGCGAGGTCGTTGTCAAAGGTCGTAGACCACTCGGTCACTCTTTTGTAATACGGGAATTCCTGCGCTTGTCCTATAGTAAAAGGCATCAGTAATGACGGCGATTTCACGGCGGTTACCGGCGCAAAATATAAGGCCCACATCGGTTGGGTGATGTCTCTGGCTGGTGTATTTCCTTCTTCCAGTTCTTTAAAATAACCAAGTGCGGTTTCTTTGGTTTCAGCATCAGCTTCCTGTGCTTTTGCGATTTCTTCGGTCTGGTTCTTAAACAGGGAATACCCATTTTGAAGCCCGTAAATCGCTGTAAATACAAAGAGTATTAAAAAGAGCACTTTAAACGGACTGCGCGCAAAATGCCTGAATTCGTTAGTTGCGATAGTTATAAAGTTGCTCATCCTATTTTTATTTTTTTCGCTGTGAGCGAAACGACTACTGTGATTAGAATTACCCAAAACCCAAGACAGATAAAATCTAGTAAATAATGACTGCCGAAGCTTTTGATTTGAGGTAGCATGTATGAAAAATCTGCGATAGAACGATAAAATGAATTATCTGCTTCCCAGTTCCAATCGCCGGTTTTAGAACCGCCGTAGGCGTGCTTGTCGTTGAGTTTTTTGATTAAATCCCTGCGGTAATTTTCAGCCTCTTGCAAAAAATCTACGTGGTGCAGCATATCACTGCCGCTAAAGCCCATACTCGCACTTTGCAGCGATGCAAACGGATTTACAAATCCTGAAATCTGGTAGGTTCTTTTTTGTTTTTCAAGGATTTTATGGTTTTCACCAAAATGCCTATCCCAAACGATATTACCATATTCTTCATCAGCCTGCATCAGCAAGCCGTCAAAATTTATGGGAAGCTCCTTAACATCCTCAACCTTATACTCGTCGAGTACCTTTTGCGTAAGCGCTTTCTTGCGTTCATCTGAAGGATTGTGACCGTCTATACCTTTGGCACGGTCTTCTTGCATCGCAGCTTTAAAATCCTGTCGGGAAGGAAGCGGGTAAAGCGCATCTGTGGTATTACCCCAAATGTTGGGTAAAAAGATGGTCCATACCAGCCAGACCACGAGCATCGAGGACAAGGCGGCAGCGTTACTTTGAAGGCGCGCAGAAAAATACGTTGCTAGCGTGGCGATGATGTAGTAATACATCGCATACGCGAAAAAGAGCAGCGTCATTCTAAGCAGTTCGTTGCTGTTTAATGTGCTAAAGCTTACAATGAGTTGGACTGCGATTACAATGATTAATAACAGCAAACCGTATAGGAAAACGCTGAGTGATTTTGAAAAAATAAGTTGCTTGCGTGAGGCTCCTTGAAAAATGAGCAGCTTTAATCTTCCGGAATCCTTCTCTGAACTTATGGAAGCAAACGCCATAAAAATCAGTAGTAACGGAATTACATACTGCAATAGTAAGGAGGGCTTCAGTTTACCGAATTTTGATGCCGAAAGGGACTGCGAAGCTTCAGAATATACCATTTCATTTTGAACATGGCCTTCTAGCCGAAGCACATTTCCGGTAACGGCATTTACACCATCGTCAATTCCACTTAGCGCTGTGACAGGTTTAAAGGCATACGAACCGTAATGCGCCGCCCCGTGCGGATTCATCGCATCGATGTTTTCCCATTTTTGACGAATTTCATCGTGGGCTGCCTGCTGTTGTGCCTGCTGTTTAGTGTTTTGAGCAATCCCTAACCAGGTCACGGCTGCAAGACTTACCAGAAAGAAAAGCGTGAGCAGCGCAAAAATCTTGTTGCGCCACAGCGACTTCCATTCGTTTTTAATTATCTGCATCATATCTCGCTAGCTTTGCATATACTTTAAATAAATGGTCTCAAGCTCATTTGCGGTCACGTTATCAGTTTCCATTTCTTTGAGCAATTTTCCGTTTTTGAGAATCCCGATGCGGTTGCAGGTTTCCCTAACCCTAAAAATATCGTGAGAAGCCATCAGTATCGCGGCGCCTTCACTTGCCAGTTTTTTTAGTAAAACGGTAAGTTCGTTACTCGCTAGCGGGTCTAAACCACTTGCAGGTTCATCAAGAAGATACACGGTAGCTTTTTTCGCGTAAGCGATAGCAATACCCACTTTTTGACGCATTCCTTTAGAATATCCTTGCGTGCGCTTATCGTGTGCTTCCTGCTGTAAACCACACTGCAATAAAAAGTCTGTAAGCTCGTGCTTGCTGTATTTTATGCCTGCCAGTTTGCAGAAATAATCCAGATTTTCTAACCCGGTGAGATAGGGGTAGAGGTTGACATTTTCAGGAATATAACCGATGAATTTCCTGGCTTCGTCAGCGTTATCGCTGGTATTGATACCATTAACGGTGGCCGAGCCACCGTCTGGTTTCAAAAATCCCAAAAGGGTATTAATAGTGGTAGATTTACCGGCGCCATTTGCTCCTAAAAGACAGTAGATTTCTCCTTTATCTATCTTTAGGTCTAGGCTGTTGAGTGCGGTAAAACTTCCGTATTTCTTGGTAAGTTGCTGTGTTTGTACCATAATAAAGACTTATTTAAGAGTCACAGTACGTTCTACATTATTGAAAGCTCCGGGAAGCACTTGGCCATCTTTGTCAAGCAGCTCTAGTTTTACGGTAGCCTCGCCTTTAGGAAGCCCTTTTATTACGTAAGGCACCCATTCGGTCAGCTTGAATTCCTTACCGTTAATGGTGGCTTTTACATAGTTTCCACCTTCAGAAAGGGTTGTGTTTAAGAGGTAGAAATCTAACAGAAGGTTTTCAGTCACATCACCGGTGTATTCCCCTTTAGGGCGGCTGTAAATCAAAGTAGGCTCACTAAGGTCAACGTCTGGAGCATCAGCAGATTCAGCGCCTACAACCACTTTTTTTGCGATAAAAGCATTCGGGTTTTTTACGCTCTCGTGATACGAACGGCTCAAAAAAGCCACCAAATAATGCGTGCCTTCTTCTAATTCCTTTTTAAAAGTAGGTTCATAATGCGCAGAATACGGGTCGTTATCCACGATAAAGTGAATGTGCTGTCCTTTGTCTGAGTTGGCTAGAGTCCCGGTCAAATCAGAATCGGTTTGTGCGCCCAACTCATAGTTTTGCACATCAAAAGCAAAATCAATTCCGCCTGCAGTAGCTTTTATAGTTTCGGCGGTAGGTTTTGTGATTTTGAGCGAAGCTTCAGCATAGGCAGGCGACCCTTCTAATTTTTCAATAGTGATCGGGGTTTCAGCAGTTTCCTCAACAACTTCAACTTCGGTTTCAGTTTCGGTTTCTTTTGGCTTGTCTTTGCAGCTTATGGCTAAAACAGCTAAGAAGGTGAAAAGGCTTACAAATTTGATTTTCATAATGTTTAGTGTTTAAAATATTAGTGTTAATTAAGCGACCACACGGTTTGATATCCCGTGTTTTTAATGGTCAGGTTTTTAAAGGTCAAGGTGCGGTGATCTGGCGCATTGAGCGTTGCTGCAATCGTAGTAATCTTACTTTTGTCTAAAGTCTCATCAAGTCTAATACTCAGCTTGATACCGTCAACCACATAGAGCAGATCATTGTTGTTTTTACCCGCCAGGGTACAGCCCAGCAATTGCAGTTCGCGAGCAATTCTAAAATGATCGGCAAGGTTGCAATACATTTCTATACCGGTAATCTCATTGAATAGTTTTTTGGGGTTATAGGCAGTTTTTAAAAAGGCTTCGCTGGTATATACTGAGATTTCCTCATCGTGCAAATGCCCTAAAAATTCCGGATTGTAATAAGCATACCAAGTGCTGAGATTTGTGGCCATTCCATAGGTGTAAAAGGCCTTGTACCACACCGCAGCGGTATTGTTGATACTGAAAGAAACTGTATCAGCAGCTTTGAGAAACTTGGTTCCGGTCTCGTGAAGTTTGGGCGCGTTTGCGAGTGAGAAGCCCTTTTTTTCGCTTAATGCGAAACCAATACCGCTTTTTCCTACAGGCTCGTTAAATGCATTTTGTGGACCAAGAATCTCAATATATTGACGCTTTCCTCGTAAATAGGCTGAAGTTGAACTGGCGTTGATAGGCGTAAAATCAGGAATGCCTTGATCTAGGTTGGCGTATTGTGAATTGATAAAATCACTGCTTTTAAGCTGGGCAAAAGTCACGCTGTCCAGAGTGATGTAAAAATGGTCTAAACTGACAGTATTTAATGCTTTCTTGAACGTGTCAACGATGCGTTTTTCGTTGATGATAGATACATTATCTTCTTTCGCAGGGTTATTACAACTTGTACAAAACAAAAGAGGAGTGAGTAAAAAATATAACAAAAATCTGGCCATAACAATGCCATTTTGAAACCTGAAAATACGGTTCTGTTCTACGGAAAATCAAATAAGTGTTTCAAGCAGTTTTGCTTGTAAAGGGCTCTTTAGGATGATGAAATTGATTATACGTGTAGTGTTTTCGCGTAGTGCGAAAATCAAAAAATGTCAACACTGCGTATAAAACGCAACTATCCTAAAACTAGAGTATTATGCCTGAGCCGGAGGAGGCCGGGAGAACAGTGGATTTGCGATGAAGTTATCGCAAAAAGTAAAAGCATAGCGGTCAACAATTTTGGTGGTTGCCGGAGCTTGCGGAGTTAAAACTTGAAATGCTGTGTCATCAGAAAGTAACGCAGGATTGTAATGGTCGCCCACAACTGCGTGCTCACACAATTTACAATGCACAAAATGCTCTTGATCACCGTCGTGCGCAAGAACGTGCAGCCCTAGCATTTTCATCGAAATGAAGAGCGCTAGCAATACAAGCGATATTCTATGTTTTACGGTTTTGTGCATATCGAGTATCTAACAAATGTATAAAACGATTTAATAGAAATCTCAGATGCTTTTAAAAATCTTCTTGCGTCAACTCGTTATTAACCATAGCGCCTACGATATTTCCTGTTGAAACGGCATAAGCCACCGAGCGCATTCTGCTGGTGTTGTCACCGCAAGCATAAATTCCAGGCACTTCTGTTTTTTGAAATAGATCTACTTTGAGGTGGCCGGTTTCAGTAAGGGAGCAGCCCAACTGTTGTGGAATATCAGAATGTTGCTCAAAGGGCAAACCGGCATAAACGGCTTTTAAAGTCAGAGAAGTACCATCTTCTAGAATCACTTTTTCGAGCGAACCGTCTTGATGTTCAAACTTTGTAACCGGAGTTTCAATAATGTTGATGTCGTGCTTTTTAAGTTTTGCACGTTGGTTTTCATCAAAATCTGGTGTTCCTTGCGTAAGAATTGTGAGATCATCTGTGAGGTTATTCACCAAACTTGCAATATGAAAAGCGTGCTCGCCGTTGGCCATGATGGCTGTTTTATCAGATTTGAATTCGTACCCGTGACAATAGGGGCAGTGAATGGCTGTGATTCCCCAGCATGCTGAAAACCCTTCAATATCCGGCATCACGTCTTTGACTCCAGTAGCAAAAATGAGCTTTCTGGCTTTGAAGGTTTTCCCGGATTTGGTGCTGATTTCAAAACCGTTTTCAGCTTTTTTTCCGCTTAAAGCGAAATCTTCCAAGAAATGAACAGTGTCATAATTGAGCACTTGTTCTTTAGCTTTTTGAGCAATGACGTGCGGTTTTTCGCCATCGTGCGTGATAAAATTATGCGAGTGTGGCGTTTGTTTATTGCAAGGATTTCCTCCATCTATGATTAACACCGAGCGTAACGAACGCCCTAGCGCCATCGCGGCCGAAAGACCAGAATAGCTTCCGCCAATAATGATGACTTCGTATGTAGTTTTGAATTGGGTTTTCATAGTGTTGCTTTATAAATTTTGATATTTGGGAATCGGCCAATTATCGATGGCATCTAAGTTACCGGTTTTCCATTGGGTTAATTCGTCATCTGCTAATAAACACGCTTCAAGTTGTTGCGTAATACGATCCACCTCAAGATGCTGCCCGATGAACACGAGTTCGATCTTTCGATCTCCAAAATTCGTATCCCATTCACTTTCAATAAGCGCTTGATTATTTACAAAAGCCGCATAGCTGATGCGCTCGGCAAAAGACATCGATGCCCACCATACGCCGGCAGGATCTGTCTTTAAGGAACCGCCAGCCGAACTCCATATGATTGCTTGGTCAGGTCGTGAAGCCAACCAGAATAAGCCTTTGCTGCGAATGATGTTACTTGGAAATTGATGCTGAACAAATGCTAAAAAACGTTCAGGATGAAACGGTTTTTTACTACGGAAAACAAAAGAGCCAATGCCATATTCTTCGGTTTCCGGAGTGTGCTCATTTTCTAGCTCGCGAATCCATCCCGCCGAAGCTTCGGCTTTTTCAAAATCAAAAAGTCCGGTATTGATCACTTCGCGTAAATCGATCTCAGAATTTTTGGTAGGTATAATGCGCGCTTCAGGATTCAGCTTATGCAAAATATCGTATAGGTTACGGAGTTCGGCTTCGGTAACGAGGTCGACTTTGTTCAATAAAATTACATTGGCAAATTCCACCTGATCGGTAAGTAAATTTACAATGGTGCGGTTATCTCCGTCAATATCAGTAAGATTGCGGTCTACTAAATATTGCGGACTGGAAAAATCTTTAAGGAAATTAAACGCATCAACTACGGTGACCATCGTATCCACATAGCTGAAGGTACTTAGGTCAATGCTGCCATCTTCACTTTCAAAACTAAAGGTTTGCGCTACAGGGATAGGTTCTGAAATTCCTGTGCTCTCGATGAGGAGATAGTCAAACTTTTGGGCGTTAGCCAGTTTTTCAACCTCGACGATAAGATCTTCTCGTAGGGTGCAGCAAATGCAACCGTTGCTCATCTCCACCAGTTTTTCTTCGGTACGAGAAAGTGTGTTTTCATTTTCAACCAATTGAGCATCGATATTCACTTCGCTCATATCATTGACGATCACGGCAACCTTTAGACCTTGTTTGTTGTGTAAAATATGATTGAGCAGGGTGGTCTTTCCTGCGCCTAAAAATCCGCTAAGTACAGTTACCGGGAGTTTTTTCATAATCCTTAATGTTTGTGGTTGCTATAATTGATAAGATGCCCGGTGATGAGTCCGCCGGCACCAAAAAAGATCAAAATAGATTCTTGATGGAATATGCTTTCTAACAAGACCGCTACCAATACAGCAACCCAGGAAATGGCCAGGAGCACTTTAATATACAGGGGCGCTGCGCTGCGCATCACCTTTATTACCGGAAAAATCCCAATGGTTAAAAAGCTAATGTCAATTATGGGATTGTGCGAAAATCCTAATGGAAGTAGAAACAGTACGGGAGCCAACACACAGTGAATAAGGCATAGAAAGGCGGCATAAACGCCGATCATATCAAAATATTTTTCTTTCATTGAACTGGTTTTTATGTGTCTATTTTTACTACTCCTGCGCCCCAATCTTCCTGTGCGCTTAACACGTCTTCTTTTGTGATCATCAGTTGTTCTTTAAAGGTTATTCCATCGGGTTCAAGCAAGCCAAAAACTCATTACGGATTTCAGTATTTTCAAAGGCACCACCATATTCTACAGTAATGGTAGAACTGGTTTTATCTTTGATTCCGCGGGAAGAAACGCAGAGATGTTCGGCATTGATCATTACGATCACGCTTTGGGTATTGAGCGTTTCTTGTAAATCTTTTAGGATCTGTAAGCACAAGCGTTCCTGTACCTGCGGGCGGTGTGCATAATAATTCACCAAACGGTTGATTTTAGAAAGCCCTATTACCTTTTCCTCAGGAATATAACCCACGTGAGCAAAGCCGGTAATGGGTAAAAAATGATGCTCGCAGGCAGAGTCTATACTGATGTTTTGTTCCACAAGCATTTTACGATAACCATATTTATTGTTGAATGTGGAAAGCTTGGGTTTGTTAGCAGGGTTCAGCCCATAAAACAATTCTTTTACATACATCTTGGCTACGCGATACGGTGTCCCCGAAAGACTGTCGTCTGTGATATCGAGACCTAATTCTTCCATGATTTTTTTAAAATGCTTTTGAATGGCTTCAATTTTCTCTTCGTCAGATTTTACGAAGGCATCCGGGCGCAGTGGAGTATCTACATTATCAGAGTAGTGTGAATCTCCAATGGCTTCTAAAAGCTCGAGGTCAGTGTTTTTCATAATATTGAATTAATAAGGACTGATACGTTTTGCACTAAGGGCACATTTAATTCCTTATTGCAATTGAGTTGCAAAAGTAAATAATTTGGTTGTCAATGCAACCTAATTGCAATAAATTTGCAATATGGCAATTGTTAGAAAGACAAAATCTGTACACACGCTGCTTGAAGTAATGAAGCAAGCCGGGGAGGCCTTGTCTGTGGTTGATCTGGTAAACAGATTAGATCAAGAGATGAATAAAACCACGGTGTACCGTATTTTAGACCGGTTAGAAGATGAAGGGCTTTTGCATTCGTTTCAAGGAAAAGACGGCTTAAAATGGTATGCACAGTGTCAAGGCTGCTCGACCGAGCATCATACTGATATGCATCCGCACTTTCAATGTGTGCAATGCGGAAAGACTACATGTTTGCCGCTGGATGTGACCATCCCTAAAGTTCCCAATGTCAAGATCCAGTCAGCTTCTTTGCTGCTCACCGGCTTGTGTGAAGAATGTTTGACTTAATCACAGCTTGAGCACTGTAGCCAAAGCGCACGTGGTTCCCTGTGAACACTTATTTCAAACTCAAAATTTGCGACATAAAAAAAGCAGTTACACATTAATGTAACTGCTTTTTTAAGTAGCGAGAGGGGGGCACGATCCCCCGACCTCCGGGTTATGAATCCGACGCTCTAACCAACTGAGCTACCTCGCCAAATTTTGATCTTAAAAAGAAAGCCGAAGCTTTTTTCCTAAGCGGGTGCAAATATAATAACATTTATCAAGTTGGCAAGCATCTTAATATTAAAATAAAAAATTAGTGCTAATCTTTTTTACTCTGTAATTAATATTTATATTGGCAGCCCAACCTAGTAAAGAATCAATGGAAGAAAAAGTAAAATTTGAAATAGAGTTCCCTATACAGGCCTCACCGTCGTTATTATATCAATATATGTCTTCACCATCAGGAATGTCTGAGTGGTTTGCCGATAACGTGAATTCGCGTGGCGAGTATTACACCTTCATCTGGAATGGAAGTGAAGAAAAAGCAAAATTATTAGGAAAAAAGAGTGATGAGCGCATCAAATTCAGATGGATGGATGACGTAGAAGATGAGAATCTTTACTTTTTTGAACTGCGTATTGTAGTGGATGAGATCACAAAAGATGTGTCTTTGATCGTTACAGATTTTGCCGAGGAAGATGAGATCGACGAGGGGAAAATGTTTTGGGAAAATCAGATTTCAGAATTAAAACATATCATAGGTTCAAACTAAATAACCTATTCTTAAATTATATATTTGTCCCTTTGAAAAAAGGGACTTTTTTTATGATCAATTTTAACGGAACACTTACCGAAACGCCGCAATTTTCTGCACACAATAGGGGAATGCTTTACGGAGATGCAGTTTTTGAAACCATTCGGTATTCTGGTGGAAAATTATTTTTTTGGGAAGATCATTACTTTAGACTTATGGCTTCTATGCGTATCCTGCGTATGGAAATCCCAATGGGTTTTACGCTTGAAGATTTACAGGACGAACTTCTAAAAGTAGTGGAGGCCGAAAATCTTAAGGATAAAGCAGCAAGTCTCAGACTCACGGTAACCCGCAATGAGGGCGGAAAGTATTTACCCGAAGATAACAACGTTTCTTTCTATATTTTTGCTAAAGAGCTAAAGGATCCCTTTTTCACCCTAACGGAAGACCATTACGAAGTAGAACTATATAAAGATCATTACGTCAATGCAGATCTTCTTTCTACATTAAAAACAGCAAATAAAATCATTCACGTCACCGGAAGCATTTTTGCCAAGGAGAATGATTATGCCAATTGCTTATTGCTCAACACGAACAAGTCGGTAGTTGAAGCGTTAAATGGAAATCTATTTCTTGTAAAGGGATCTACGATTAAAACGCCGCCTCTTGATGAGGGATGTCTTCGCGGAATTATACGTAAGCAATTGATTGAGATCATTGCTAAATTAGACGATTTTACACTAGAGGAAGCAGCGATATCTCCTTTTGAGCTTCAAAAAGCAGATGAATTGTTTATTACAAATGCTATCGTAGGCATTCAGCCAATTAGCAAGTATCGTAAGAAAACATACGCTAATACAGTAGCTAAAAATCTCTTAGGTAAATTAAATGCAAAAGCGCGCTTAGGTTAGGAACCAACTAGTTGTTACTAGGATTTTCAGGGGCGTTAGACCATAATAGGTATTCACCACCGAGCTCTAACATTTTTTCCTTCCATAATTCAGGAAAGCATTTGTTGATGATTTCTTTATCATAGGTATTATCAGTGACGATCCAGGCGTTTGCATCCAATTCGCTATCCAGCTGATTGCAATCCCATCCTGAATAACCTAAAAAAAACCGAATTTCATCGGTTGATATTTTATTGGAAGCGATTAGATCTACGACGGTATCAAAATCACCGCCCCAATAAATTCCGTTAGAAATCTCAATACTCTCAGGGATGAGGTCTGGCACTTTGTGTAAGAAATAAAGGTTGTCTTGTTCAACGGGACCGCCATTGTAGATTTGCATAGCGTCACCTTTGATCTCCGGGATTAATTCGTTAAGGGTAAACGTCAGAGGCTTATTAAGAATAAAACCAACAGAGCCTTCTTCATTATGATTGGCAAGAAGTACGACAGATCTATTGAACGAAACATCGCCTATAATCGCCGGTTCTGCTATCAAAAGTTTTCCTTTTTGAGGCTTATTGGTCGTCATGAACATCTTTTGTTCTAAACTAATCTATTTTTTTTAATTAACAAAAAAATAACACTTAATAAAAAAGCCCCGATCACTCGGGGCTTTTAAAAGTATATAAACTGTAAGAATTAGTTTACAGCGTCAGATAAATCTGAACCAGCTTTAAACTTCACTACATTTTTAGCAGCGATTTGGATTGTTTTTCCAGTTTGTGGGTTTCTTCCTTCGCGAGCTGCACGCTTAGATACAGACCAAGAACCAAAACCTACAAGAGAAACGCGGTCGCCACCTTTCAATGATTTTTCGATATTTCCTAAAAATGATTCCAATGCTTTTTTAGCTGCTGCTTTTGTGATTCCAGCATCTTCTGCCATTGCATCAATTAAATCTGATTTGTTCATAATTTTAAAATTTTAAAAAAATTAAATGTCGGTTAAACTTTTGTTTATTGTCCTAACAAATTTAGACGGATATTTCGTTCACGCAAGCAATAGCGCAGGAAATCACGGTTTATGTTGATAACTTTAACGTTTTGTTGATAACGGCAAGCATTTTTAACACAATTAAGGCAAATTCCCCGTAGGTCTAGTATTACAACGTTTTAGCTTCGCTTTGGATGCTAAAACCATTTAGCAAATCTTTGACCGGCATTCGCTTTTTGCCAGAAAGTTGAACTTCATCTAATCGAACCCACCCATCTTCGGCTGAAACATACAGTTTGTCGTGATTTACTTTAATTTTACCGACACTAGAGTTACCTAATTCATTCGATTCTTCAACAGAAGCCAGTGTCGCCTTGTAGACCTTTAATTGGTGCTCTTGAGCCTCTCCGTTAGTAAAAAGCGTCCAGGCCACCGGATACGGACTCAATCCTCTTATGTGATTGTATACTTGTTTTGCAGGTCGTTCCCAGTTGATACGAGTGTTTTCACGATTGAGTTTATAAGCCGTATGCAATTGTTTTTGTTTAGGCTGAGCGACCGTTTCGACCGGACCTTCCGCTATTAGTTTTACAGTTTTAAGAATAACCTCGCTACCTAAATGCATAAGCCTGTCGTGCAATTCGCCTGCATTTTCCGCTTCAGAAATAGCTACTTTTTCTTGAAGAATGATAGCACCGGTATCTATCTTTTCATCTATAAAAAAGGTAGTCACTCCGGTTTCTTTTTCTCCTTTTATAATTGCCCAGTTAATAGGTGCAGCCCCGCGATAATCGGGCAGCAGTGAAGCGTGCAAATTAAATGTGCCGTATTCCGGCATTTGCCAAACCACTTCAGGAAGCATTCTAAATGCGACTACGATATGTAGGTTAGCGTTCAGACTTTTTAATTCTTCTAAAAAAGTTTCAGACTTTAAGTTGGTAGGTTGTAAAACCTTAAGGTCTTGAGATAAGGCATACTTTTTTACTGCACTCTGTTGAATTTTTTGTCCGCGTCCTGCAGGTCTGTCCGGAGCCGTGATGACGCCTACTACCGTATAATTATTTTCGACAAGATTCTTTAAACCGGCAACAGCAAAATCTGGTGTTCCCATAAAGACTATGCGTAAATCTCTCATATTCGTTGGTATAAATTTGAAGGGGTTATTTTAATTTTCTTCTGCATTAATAGCAGTTTTAAGCTGCTTAATAGGTCTTCTTCACGCTTTATTTTTAAAACTTCTAAGAGCGTTTTAGATGAGCAAGCTCCTTGATTCAAATGTTTTAAAATTTGATCCTCGAGCGTTCGTGGAGCTTTTGTTTTTATTTTCTTTTGGCAAATATCGCAGATTCCGCAGGCTTCTTGTTGATGTTCTTCAAAATAAGCTAGCAATTGTTTACTGCGACACACCGGCGTTTCAATATAGCGTAACATACTTTTTACCTGATCTACTTTACGCGTGTTTTGCGCGGTTATCGCTTTTGAAATGCGATTGATCACAAGATCATCTTCACGCTGCACTAAAAAAGTTATAGCAGTATCAGCGTGGGAGTGCTCATAAACAGCCACATCATCTTTATGTAATTGCAAAAGCGTTTGATGAATTTTAACCAAAGGTACTCCCGCCTTTTTAGCAATTAATGCATGGTCAATAGTAATGGCGTTATCGTAAATTCCGCTATAGGTGCGCAACAAGCTTTTTACGATGGAATCAATTCCCGGATTGCGAATAAGATAATAGGTAAGATTAATGGCAGAAACCGAAAATTGAAGCGTGGCTCTTCGATAAAATTCCTGACTCAATAAGAGCACGCTATTGCGATCGAGTAACTGAAGCGCATTATAGGTTAGCAATGTATTGAAATCATAGGTTTTGCAGAATTCGGTAAAATCAAACCGAAAGGTTTCGTGCTCACCTTCCCCATAAGAAATTTGAAAATAGCTATTGAGCTTTTTGTATACTTTTTTAACAAAAGAAACCGAAGGTAATACCTTCAAAAACTGATTGGTTAAACGGTCTTTATCGCTGTTATTAAATAGAATTACACTGGTTGCGTGCTGACCATTTCTTCCGGCTCTACCGGCTTCTTGAAAATAGCTTTCGAGACTTTCGGGCAGTTCTACGTGTATTACGGTTTGCACATCAGCTTTATCAATACCCATCCCAAAGGCACTGGTTGCTACCATTACTTGGGTTTTGTTTTGAGACCAAGCTGCAAAACGTTCCTGGCGCTCGCCATTGCCTAAACCCCCGTGGTAAAAATGTGCCGAGATGCCGTATTCGTTTAAAAACTGGGCAAAATAGTGTGCACTTTTTCTACTGCGTACATAGACAATTCCGCTTCCGGGATGTTGTTTAAAGAGCTGAACAATGCGCTGTTGCTTGCTTTCTTCGTACAGTACTTTATAAGCGAGATTCTTCCGCTTAAATGAATCTTTAAAAGTGCTTACCTCTTTTAGCGCCAGCTGGGTAATGATATCTTGCTGTACGGCAGCCGTGGCGGTTGCAGTAAGCGCTATACACGGGATTTCTTGAAACTGTTCTCTAAACGCTTGAATATTTCGGTAAGCCGGTCTAAAATCGTGACCCCATTGTGAGATACAATGGGCTTCATCAATTGCCAGCAAATTGATGTTCATTTGTTTTAGGCGTGCTAAAACGAGTTCGTTTTGCAAGCGCTCAGGAGAGAGGTACAGCAGTTTGTAATTGCCATAAATGCAATTGTCTAATAAAACATCAAGCTCTTGATATTTAATTCCACCGGGGATGTGCAAGGCTTTAATTCCTCTTTTTTCAAGCTGAACCACTTGATCTTTCATTAAAGAGAGCAGGGGAGAGATCACTAAGGTAATTCCCTCTTTGATTACTGCCGGAATTTGATAACAAAGTGATTTTCCGCCGCCGGTAGGAAGCAACGCAAAGGTGTCTTTGCCGTTTAAGACACTTGTAATGATCTCAAGCTGTTTTGACCGGAATGATGCATAGCCCCAGAACTTTTGTAAAGCTTCTTGAGGAGTGGTCATCATAGGGTCATATGCTTTAAAATAAAATCTAAGCGATCTTCGACCGGTACTTTGGGCACTTCAATAGGAGTATAACCACAAGAACGATACGTTTTTAAAAGTTCGTCTTGAATTTTTACCGCTTCCTCAAAACTTTCGTAGCGCTCTTTGTCAGTTACGTGAATATCGCGCCACAAAGGAAGTAAGAATATCTTATCGTAGCGATACGTTGAGTTAGCTTTAGTAAATCGGTCAGGATACTCCTGCCCAATAAAATCCATATAAGCAGACACATCAGGAATACCGCGGTCTATAAAAACATATTCAGCATCAAGGGCACCGGCATCCAAGTATTGCTGTATACGGCGTTCTAGTAGTTTATCGCTAAACAGCAAGGGTTCTGTAAGAAACAATTGCTCAATACCTTCTTGCTGTGCAGCTTTGATGACCTCGCGCGACACTTCATCAAGGCAAGGATGTCCCTTTTCTTTTAGAGCGTTGAGTAAGGTTGTTTTTCCGGTACTGGGGCCTCCTATTAAAACAATGCGTTTTGCTGTCAAGATAAATGCTTTAGGTCTTTCGTAATTGGCGGTAAAAATACTCAAATACAAACCGATTAAAAAATTAGCTTTAGAATGGTATCTTTGCACCTCAAAAGAAGGCTATGAGCACAGATAAAAACTCTGAAGAATTTTATAAGAAATTAAAAGGCAGACTTGAAGAAACCACACAGTGGCCATCAGCCTACCTTTACAAATTTATTGTCCCATCTGATAACCAGAAGATTGCTCAAATTGAAGAGATCTTTGATAATATGGGAGCGGTGATCAATACAAAAGAATCAAGCAAAGGTACTTATACAAGTGTTTCTATAAATGTGCGTATGCAGGACCCTGATGCGGTTATTGCAAAATATAAAGAAGTAGCAAGCGTTGAAGGTGTTATTTCGCTGTAATCGCATAAAATCAGCTTATAAATTACATTAATTTAATTTTGGCCTGTGGGCCTTTCTACAATTTTTAGTACTTTGCCTTATCGTTTCTTTATAAGAAACTACTTCACTTAAATTTTTACAGTTGATAGATCAATTAGAATATAATACAGAGCGAGAGAAGCTTATTATTCCCGAGTATGGGCGCCATTTACAAAAGATGGTTAATCAAGCCGTTGAAGAAGAAGATGAAAAAAAGCGCAATATTATAGCGCGCAGTATTATTGCGGTGATGGGTAATTTACAACCACACCTGCGTGATGTGCCTGATTTTCAGCATAAGCTTTGGGATCAATTGTTTATCATGAGTGATTTTAAACTAGATGTGGTTTCTCCTTATGATAAACCTTCTAAAGAAAAATTAGAAGAGCATCCAGACCCTTTAGACTACCCGCAAAATCATCCTAAATACCGTTTCTACGGAAACAACATCAAACGTATGATAGATGTGGCGGTGCAATGGGAAAAGGGTCAAAAGCGAGAGGCTTTAGAGTTTACCATCGCAAACCACATGAAAAAATGCTTCCTGAACTGGAATAAGGATACCGTAGATGACGAAGTGATCTTTAAGCATCTGTTTGAATTGAGTGACGGGCAGATAAATCTTGCCAAAAAAGACGAAGATCTCAAAGAAGCGCAAAAACTTATGCGCAACAAAAAATCAGGTAAGTCTTACCGAAAAAAATCTGGACGCGGTAAAAAGCGTTACTAATTTTTAGCAACACATTTTAATGGGAACATTTCAGATAGAAGGAGGGCATCAGCTCAAAGGATCCATCCAGCCTCAAGGTGCAAAAAATGAAGCCTTACAAATACTTTGCGCGGTTTTATTAACTCCGGAAAAAGTAGTCATTGACAACATCCCTGATATTGTAGATGTCAATAAGCTCATCACTATTTTGAGCAATCTGGGAGTGAAAATTCAAAAACTAGGTAAAGGCAAATACTCTTTTAAAAGTGATGCTCTGCACTTAGAGTATTTAGAAAGTGAACAGTTTAAAAAAGAAGGTGGCGGTCTGCGCGGTTCTATTATGATCGTTGGGCCTTTACTAGCTCGCTTCGGAAAAGGATATATTCCACGTCCGGGTGGTGATAAAATTGGACGTAGACGTCTGGATACCCATTTTGAGGGAATGATCAAACTGGGTGCAAAATTTCGATATAATAAAGAAGAGCGCTTTTACGGCGTAGAAGCTCCTGAAGGTTTACGCGGAACGTTTATGCTCTTGGATGAAGCTTCGGTAACCGGTACAGCAAATATTGTTATGGCTGCGGTAATGGCCGAAGGAGAGACTACAATTTATAACGCGGCGTGTGAACCTTATTTACAACAGCTGTGTAAAATGCTCAATAAAATGGGCGCAAAGATCAGTGGTATTGGTTCAAATATGCTCAAGATCGAAGGTGTAAAAGCACTTAATGGCTGTGAGCATAGTATTCTGCCTGATATGATCGAGATCGGTTCTTGGATCGGGCTGGCAGCAATGACTAAAAGTGAGATCACTATAAAAAATGTAAGCTGGAATGATCTAGGACTTATTCCTGCTACCTTTAGGAAGCTTGGGATCACCGTTGAAAAGAGAGGTGACGATATTTTTATTCCTGCGCATACTGAAGGCTATGAAATTGAAACATTTATTGACGGCTCGTTTATGACCATCAGCGATGCACCTTGGCCGGGGTTCACTCCAGACTTATTGAGTATTGTTTTGGTAGTTGCAACTCAAGCCAAAGGCGAAGTATTGATTCATCAAAAAATGTTTGAAAGCCGTCTGTTTTTCGTAGATAAATTAATTGATATGGGGGCGAAGATCATTCTTTGTGATCCGCATCGCGCTACGGTTATTGGGCACGACTTTAAATCAACTTTAAAAGCTACCACGATGAGTTCGCCAGATATTCGGGCGGGGATTTCTTTGTTGATTGCGGCATTGAGCGCCAAAGGCACTTCTACTATTCATAACATTGAGCAAATAGATCGCGGTTATGAGAATATTGATGAACGTCTGAGAGCGATTGGAGCAAAGATCATCAGAACCGCTTAACGTCGAAAACGTATACAAACAAAAAAATCTCGGTATCAAGCCGAGATTTTTTTGTTTTATATAGTTCTAACCGGTTACAGTAATAAATCAGCGATATCCTGCCAGGTATCGGCACGGTCAAAACCGTTAGTATTTACATTGTGTGGTGAGGTAAATTGAATACCACGACCTTCAAAAGCTGCTAAATTGTAAGAGCGATCATCTATTAAAACATCACCGCGAAGCACGTGTTTATGACCGCACAAAATGCGATTTTGCCACGGAATAAAAGGGAAATGTTTATCAAGCCAATCTGCTTTTTCCTCAAGGCTGGTTTTAAATTGCATGGCAGCAGAGGCGATATATAAATCGTGTTTCTCGTGTAGTTCACGTATAACCTCCTGGCTGTCTTTCATCACTTTCAGATCAATAAAAAAGCCACGCTCATTGGCGTGATTGCGCACGTAACCTTGATGTGGTTCGGGCACCATTTGCCACACCTCGTGACCCAGGCAGTCTTCTTTTTTAAGAGTTGCGTTGTATTTGTTGTTGTAGAGGTCAATGTGCGCCTGATAAGTATCGGCGATCACCTCGTCCATATCTACGAATATTGTCATTGTGTAAGGGTTTTGATAAAAAGCCAAAATACGGCATAGCATTTAAAACTAGTTTAAATTCACCTTAAAAAATCAGTAACCCGAGGTAACGCAAAGGTTTTAAATAGTTATTTTTAAAAAGAATCCAATTTATGTGGAAATTTTATCGTGATATTACCCGTTTTGCTGCATTGTTTGCGTTGGTCTGCATTCCCATAGGAAGTTTAACGAGTGCAACCGTGCTCTTTGGGATCTTAGGCACTCCCGTAGGATTGTTGATGTTTCACTATTTTCAAAAGGAAGAATTCTATGGATATTACAATCTGGGATATACTAAGCTGAAATTGATAGGGACTACTTGGTTGGTTAATCTGGCGCTGACCCCCGTGCTTTTACTAGTTTCATTTATAATTTTAAAATTGGTACGACTTGGCGCTATTGCAAGTTAATAATATCAGCAAAAGTTTCGGGAAGAAGCAAATTCTAGAATCTGCAGATTTTCAGTTGGCAACCGGAGAGATTTTAGGAGTTTTTGGGCGAAATGGTAGCGGGAAAAGCACGTTGCTCACTATTCTATTCGGTACTCAAACTGCCAAAACCGGAACTATAAAGATCAACGAAACGCAGTATTCCGTCAGGAAACATTTTTGGAATAAAAATCCTATCATCGCTAATGAACTTATTGGGTATTTACCACAATTCAGTTTTTTATCGCAATCCTTAAAAGTTTGGGATTTAATTCCAAGATATTTTGAAGGGGCAGCACAAGATTTAATTTTTAGAGCACCACGAATGTCTAAAATCGCAAATCGTAAAGTAAACGAACTTTCTTTAGGCGAGCGGCGCTATCTCGAGGTTTTGATTGTTGGTAATTTAAAGCATCCATTTCTTTTGCTCGACGAACCTTTTTCGATGGTAGAGCCATTGTTCAAAGAATTGATTCACGAGTTTTTAAGTTCGTTAAAAACAAAAAAGGGTATTTTACTTACTGATCATTACTATCAGGATGTGTGGCAACTGGCAGATCGCAATCTTGTTTTAAAGGATGGAAAATTAAAAACTGTAAATGCTATAGAAGACTTGGTTAACGCCGGTTATTTACGAAGTATGTGAACACTTAATTATGAAAGATAATTTTTCAAACCACGCGCAAGATTATGCAAAGTTCAGACCTACATACCCTAAAGCGGTATTCGAATTTTTGTATGATTTACTTCCGGAAAAATTAAATGCTTGGGATGTTGCGACCGGTAATGGGCAAGTTGCTGCTGAACTTGCAAAAAGGTTTCAAAAGGTTTTGGCAACCGACTTGAGCGCGCAGCAAATTGCTGAAGCTCCACAACTGAAAAATGTAACGTATCGAGTTCAAACATCAGAAACAGCATTTGATTACGATGCAAAATTTGATCTTATCACTGTTGCTCAGGCAATTCATTGGTTTGATTTTGATAAATTCTATGCGAATGTAAAAGCACACTTAGCACCTCACGGTATCTTAGCGGTAATTGGATATTCGGTTTTTGAAACTTCAGGAAAATTAAACGAAGTGATTCAGCATTTTTATAAAAACATTACCGACAAGTATTGGGATCCTGAGCGGTGGTATCTTGATGAACATTACCAAACGATTCCCTTTCCTTTTCAAGAAATTACCGTTCCAAAATTTGAGATGGAAGTCCGTTGGACAAAAGCTCAGTTTCTAAATTATTTGAACACGTGGTCTGCAGTTAAGCATTATGAAAAGGCAAACGGTCAGAATCCGCTTGAGCTGATTAAGGCGGATGTTGATGCGAATTGGGGAAATGCAGTCATACGCAAGTTTAGTTTTCCGTTACTTTTTAGACTAGGAAAGAACACTTAATTCTTCTTATTCTTGTTTTTCTTTTTTTGTTGCCCCGGAGCAAAAGCTTTTGCACTTTGAGCTCCATATACTTTTTTGACCTGGCCGGGTGCACTATTATTAGCATTTCTAGAGGTACGATAGCTAGAGCAAGAAGCTGAGGATAAAATCATTGCGCCTAACGTCAATAGTAAAACAAGCTTTTTCATAGTAGTTTTCTTTAAGGTAAAGATAAAAGTGCAAAAGCGTAGTTTTTTGCGATTTAAGTATTGCTTAATAAAGGTTTAGGAATTTTTAGCATTAGGATACGGCAGCTTTATACGTTTTGAGACAGCGCTCTCGAGCCTCTTTATGATCTACCATTTTTTCGGGATAATCATCGGTATCAAATTCCGGCACAAATTCTTTAATGTATTTTTTGTCTTTATCAAACTTATCTACCTGTGTCATCGGGTTGAAAATTCTAAAATAAGGCGCTGCATCTACACCGCTTCCGGCCGCCCACTGCCAGTTACCTACATTGCTTGATTGCTCATAATCCAGAAGTTTTTCGGCAAAGTAAGCTTCGCCCCAGCGCCAATCGATCAACAGGTGTTTGCATAAAAAACTCGCTACCAGCATACGTACGCGATTATGCATATAGCCGGTCGTGTTGAGTTGACGCATCCCTGCATCAACTAACAAATAACCGGTTTCACCTTTTTTCCATTTTTCAAATTCCTTTTTATTGTTACGCCATTCAATACGGTCGTATTTTGATCTAAAAGCATTATTCACCGTTTTAGGATAATGATATAGTATCTGCATAAAGAATTCGCGCCAAATAAGTTCGCTCCAGAAAACCGTGTTTTTTTCGGCAATTGCTTTTTTTACCATTTTCCGAACACTCACCGTACCAAAACGCAAATGCGGACCCAAATGCGATGTGCCGTCCTGAGCAGGAAAATTGCGAGTATCTTCATAATTCTGTATCAAGGTCGGGGTAACATCATACTCCGGTATTTCAATAGAAGACTTTTTAAAGCCCATATCGCTCAAATCAAGGTTGGGCAATCTGCTGTTCTGGATTAGATTCTTTAAATGCTGACTGGTGTATTGAATTTTTAGATGCTTGTCTTCATCAAAAATTTCCTGCCACTTATTTTTATAAGGCGTGTAAACCACATAAGGATCTCCATCGCCTTTGACTACTTCGTCTTTTTCAAAAATCACTTGATCTTTGTATGTTTTAAAGTCGATATCTTCCTTGTTGAGCAACTTTTTTATTTGCTCATCACGCTCAAGGGCATAAGGTTCATAATCGTGGTTGGTATATACCGTGTCAATATCGTAGTCCTTAACGAGTTGTTTCCATACAGTTTCGGGCTTACCGTAAAATAACGCTAGTGAACTGCCGTGATCTTCCTGTAATTCGTTGCGCATTTTCTGAAGCGTTTCATAAATAAAAGTTACGCGGGCATCGTCTTGTGGCAGTTCGTTTAAGATTTCCTTGTCAAAAATGAAAATAGGTAAAACCGGATGCCCTCCTTTTAAGGCTTCTAAAAAACCTACGTTGTCATCTAGCCTTAGATCCCTGCGGAACCAAAATATTGAAACTGTACTCATAAATTATTTTTTAGGCTTTGTCAAGGCTTTAAGATCCTTTAAGTTGGCCTCGAAATTAAAAATTTGTTTCTGTCGAAAGTCTTGCGGACTTACTTTAGAATTATTTTAGTGAATGTTTAAGGTAGACATTCCGCCATCAATACCAAGAATTTGACCGGTTACCCAGCTGCTTTCTTCACTGAGTAAAAATGCGGCCACCTTAGCAATATCCTGCGGTGTTCCCACACGTTTTAGCGGATGACGTTCATCCATCTTTTCTTTTTTCTTTTCATTGCCCAGTAGGCGAGAAGCCAGTGGTGTATCGGTCAGGCTGGGTGCGATCACGTTGACCCTATATTGTGGTGCATATTCTGCCGCAAGCGCTTTGGCGAAACCTTCAATAGCTCCTTTTGCTGCTGCAACGCTGGTGTGAAAAGGCATTCCCATTTTTACAGCTACCGTACTAAAAAACACCAAACTCGCCTGATCTGATTTTTTTAAACGATCCTCAACGGCTTTCAACGATTTGACAAGTCCCATAAAGTTTAACTGAAGATCTTCGTTAAAGGTTTCTTCAGAAAGCATTTTAAAAGGCTTCAGATTAATAGAACCGGGACAGTATACAAATCCGTCTAAAATATCCGGAAGCGTTTCGGTTTCTAAGGCGTCTTGAGTTACATCATACTTGATGTGGGTAACATTTTCGGGTAAATCTTCTTCAGTACGTGATGCAACGTAAATCGTGTAATCGCTGTCTAAAGTTTCAATGATGCTCTTGCCGATTCCGTGAGAGCCTCCAATAAGTAGAATATTCTTTTTCATAGCAATTTTAATTTAAGATATCTTCTCTTGAAATGCCCTCTAAATTCCTTTGCGGTTTCGTGTAGGTACCAAATAGTTCTGTGAGTTTTTGTTTTCTGTATTCAAAAATCTCTTGCAGTTTAGGTTTCACTAAAACAGGATGCACCAATTGGCCTAAGATCCCTGCCGGAACCTTATAATCAACAATATCTTCCATTTCTACACCTCCCGGAATTTCTTTTAAAAAGTGTTTGTGATGCCATAACGAATAAGGGCCAAAACGCTGTTCATCTACAAAATACTCCAGATGTTTAACGTGCGTGATCTCGGTCACCCACTTCGTATTGATACCCGCAATAGGCGTCACATTATACTGAATAATCTGACCCGGAAACATTGGGCGATCTGCGCCCGATAAGATTTCAAAACCCATATAATCCGGTGTGATTACCTTTAGATTTTTAGGATCAGAAAGAAAACTCCACGCTTTTTCTAGGCTAATGGGTAAGTTTTGTTTGGTGTGTAAGGTGTAAATTTTCATAGCATTTCAATAATTTCAGTAAAAACGATAGGGAGTAAACTAGCTTCTAAACCGTTTCTATTGATTTTTAAGTAAATATAAAGGCTATTTTGTTTAACGAAAAGACTATTGAGTTAAACAAAAATTAAAGTTGATTTTAAAAGGTTCTTCCGAAATACTTCAATTTAAAATTTAATCAAAGAATTTTTGAGGTTGAAGCTTGTCACGAACTGTAACTATTTTCATTTAAAAGCCTCAAGGAATTGAACTTCTGGAAGCAATTTAGATTCAAAAAATAAACAGATCTTAAATTCTAAAACCGACTTAAATCGTAATTTGGTAACTCAAGTTATAACGTTGTAATTCTATTTATTTTTTAAGTAAATTACAGGTTAATGAATTGAATTTAAACACACTACTAATTAATTGTTTTAAAATGAAAAAAATAATCCTTTCTTGTTTTCTAGCTTTGAGCGCTTTGACTCAGGCGCAAATTCAAACCCCGGCTGCGAGTGCTCACGCCACGTTGACCCAAACGGTGGGACTTACCGAGGTAACTGTAGACTACTCCAGACCTAACAGACGCGGCCGCGAGATCGTGGGTAACTTAGTTCCTTATGGAAAGATCTGGCGTACCGGTGCCAATGCAACAACAAAGTTTACGGTAGATAAACCTGTGCGTATCGCAGATAAAGAGTTGGCTGCAGGTACTTATAGTGTTTATACCGTTCCCGGTGAAGATATGTGGGAAGTAGTTTTTTACACAGATCACAGCAACCCGTTGATCACCGAATTTGAGGATAGCAAAATCGCATTGCGTACGATGGTAGAGCCCATTGAAATGCCTATGAATATGGAAACGTTTACCATAGTGATCGATGATGTTATGGCAGATAGCGCTGTAATGAGCTTTTTATGGGACAACACTATTGTACCGGTAAAATTCTCTGTGAATACAGATGCAGAAGTAATGGCCAATATTGAGCAAGCGCTTCAGGGACCATCGGCCGGAGATTATTATAATGCAGCAGTGTATTACTTAAACAGTGGCAAAGATATTCAACAAGCAAAAACGTGGATGGATGAAGCGATGTCAAAAACCGAAACTCCACGATTCTGGCAATTACGTCAGCAGTCTTTGATCTTAGCCAAAGCCGGAGATAAAAAAGGAGCTATTGAAGCGGCAAAGGCATCTTTAGCAGGAGCTAAAGCAGCAGGCAATGCTGATTACGTAAAAATGAATACCGATTCACTTAAAGAATGGGGTGGGATGTAAGCCACATCTAATGCTAATTATAAAAGCCGGGAAATCCCCGGCTTTTTTGTTGGTGCTATTTTCAGAATTATTTAGATTTCGCTCTGCTTTTTTTTTTAGAGTTGCTTTGAGTCAGTTTATGCGTACTGAAGGTTGATCAGCTCACGGACTTCATCAAGTGTACTGATGAGTAATCTGCTGAAGGCGTAATTCATTAACGGACTCTCTTTTTTCTCCTGCCGAAGGAGCTCAGCAAAATGTTCGATTTCAAAATAGTAGCCTTTGCCGGTGTATGCAAAATCGTGTTCGATTTTAGTGCCCTCAAGAATTGTGGTTACCTTATCAGTTTGATGAAAACGGCTGTTTAAGATGAGCATTCCTTTTTCGCAAACAAGTGTTGCTGTGGTTGGGGTTTTCTTTAAAATACTAGAACTTAAAAAAGCTGAAATTCCGGAGTTGTATTTAAAGGTCATTTCGGTTTCTTCATCAACCCCTGTCTTTCCAATTTTGGCTTTTGCTTCGATATGATCCGGTTTTCCAAAGAGCGCTAGTGCGCAAAAAATAGGGTAGATGCCAATATCAAGCAGCGATCCGCCCCCAAGTGCTTTATTAAACAAGCGCCCTTCCGGGTTAAATTCAGCTTCAAAACAAAAATCGGCTGTTAGGGTTTTAACTGTACCATAGCGTCCGCTTTCCAATTCCTGCTGTACAAATTTAAAATGCGGCATAAAGCGCGTCCACAACGCTTCCATAAGCAACGTATCATTTGCCTGAGCTGTTGTGATCATTTCTTCAACTTGTTCACGATTCATGGCAAAAGGCTTTTCACATAAAACCGCCTTTTTATGCTGTAAACAAAGTAAGGTGTCCTGATGGTGACGCACGTGTGGAGTAGCAATATATACCGCATCTACATTAGGATCTTTTACCAGTTGCTCGTAGCTGTTGTAACACTGTGTGGCATTGTATTCAGCGCCAAAATGATCTGCTTTTTCTTGAGAACGTGAGGCAACGGCATAAAGCACAGAGCCTTCAACCTGTTGCAAATCTGTGGCGAAGCTGTTGGCAATTTTTCCCAAGCCTAGGATTCCCCATCTAATGATTTTCATAATATTGATTTTTTTCGTTAAGCGGCAGTCGTACCAGTTTTTGAGGTGCTTTGAATCAAAAGACTCCAAGCGATCACCGAAGCACAACCTACAACGTTGAGCCATAAATAAGGCAGTCTGATGATTTCAAATTTATCAAGACCAAACAACGCAAATACGATAAATTGGGTAACGATAGCGCCAATAAATACTGCACGGGATTTGATCTTTTTGATAAAGAATGCAGACATAAAAATCCCTAAAATGGTCCCATAGAATAGAGAACCAATGATGTTAACCAGCTGAATGAGATTATCAAAAAGGTTTGCCGTACACGCGATCAAAATGGCGAGAATCCCCCAACTGAGGGTAAACCATTTTGCAGCATCTACAAAGTGGGCTTCATCCCGATCTTCTTTAAGATTACGCCGGTAAAAGTCAACCGTTGTAGTAGCCGCCAGCGCATTAAGTTCTGAAGCAGTAGAAGACATTGCAGCAGATAGAATAACCGCAAGTAGCAATCCGATTAATCCCCGCGGAAGATTGTTGAGGATAAAATGAATGAATACATAATCTTTGTCGTTAGTCTCCACATTTTTATCGGCAAGGCCAATGAGCATACGTCCTTGATCCCTCAATTTATTTTCCTCGTTGTTGATATTAGCCAGTGCTGCTTTAGCGCTTACAGTGCTACCTGATTGCACGGTAACTTCTGCCTGAGGGTCAGTCGCTAAAAGATGACTCAATTCTGATTTATCAGAACGTAATTCGTTGAGCTTAACCTGTAAACCGTTGTATTCTTTTTCAAATGGAGTCCCGTGAACAGCTTTGGTCGCCGCAGGGTTAAAGTTAAGCGGTGTAGGATTAAATTGATAAAACACAAAAACCATCACTCCAACCAGAAGAATAAAAAACTGCATAGGCACTTTTAAGAGTCCGTTGAAGATCATACCCAGCTGCATTTCGCGTAGCGATTTTCCGCTGAGGTAGCGCTGCACTTGGCTTTGGTCAGTTCCAAAATAAGAAAGCATTAAAAAAGTTCCGCCTAGAATTCCGCTCCAAAAAGTATATCTGTTTTCAAAATCAAAAGAAAAATCAAGCACGTTAAGCTTTCCGCTTGCGCCGGCAATTTCTAACGTGTTGTTAAAGTTGATGTCTTCGGGTAAGTAACTTATGATTAGAAAAAACGCAACGAACATTCCTGAAAAAATAATTCCCATTTGTTGTTTTTGGGTAACCGTTACGGCTTTAGTTCCTCCGGAAATCGTGTAAATAACCACGAGTAACCCAATGATGATGTTCAGCGTATTCAAATCCCATCCTAAAACCGCCGAAAGAATAATTGATGGAGCAAAGATTGTGATCCCTGCTGCCAAGCCGCGAGATAACAAAAACAATGCAGAAGCTAGGGAACGTACTCTAAGATCAAACCTACTTTCAAGATATTCATAAGCTGTATAAACATTCAGCTTATAATAGATGGGAATAAAAAATATACAGATAATAATAATGGCTATGGGTAACCCAAAATAGAACTGAACAAACCCCAGACCATCATTGTAGGCTTGCCCGGGAGTAGATAAAAATGTGATCGCACTGGCTTGAGTAGCCATTACAGAAAGCCCTACAGACCACCATTTTGATTCGTTACCACCGCGTATATAATCCTGAACATTGCGACGACCGCGGGTTCTGTAAACCCCATACAACACAATAAATGCGAGTGTAACTACCAGTACAATCCAGTCAATTGTTTGCATATCAAGCGGTGTAGTAATTCATTAATAAAAAGAACAGCACGATATAAACGGCATTCATTACCAAAACCAAGGTGTAATATTTTGACCAGCCTTCTTTTTTAGGTTGCATCATTGTTTTATTTTCTCGTTGTTTTTACCCACCGAAAGCATATTAGCAAACAATCTATATGCTCCGGAAACGCCAGCGGGAAGTTCTCTAAAAAAACTCAAACCCGTATAAATATAGTGACCTTTCCCGTATTTTGAGATGAGCAAGCTTCCCTCGCTGGGATCTTCGTTTTTATCGTGTATAGAAAGCACAGGCTTATACGCCTCATCATAGGTGTCAGGAAAATACAAACCGCGTTCTTGTACCCAACCTTCAAAGTCTTTGTCTGTGATCTTGTTGGGGTAATTTAAAATTTCGGCGTCAGGATCTAAAATAGTAACGTCTGCAAATTCATCGGTTACGCGATCGCTACTTAAGTGCAGTGGGTACGGCCCTAAATTTTCAAAGCTAAAACCACGTGCGGTGTTGTATTGTACGACCATAGTTCCGCCGTTTTCAACATAGTTGAGTAAAATACGCTGTTTGTATTGTAGTTCTTCAACGACATTATAGGCGCGCACGCCCATCACCACCGCATCAAAATTCTTTAAATTTTCTGCAGTTATTTCTACCGGAGCGATTTCGGCAACTTGATACCCTATCTGACGCAAACTCTCTGGGATCACGTCACCTGCGCCGGCAATATAGCCGATGTAGCTGCCTTTTTTTGCAATATCCAGACGCACTAATTTGTTCTGTGATGGTAAAACCAAGGTTTGTAGCGGGATGTGATCGTAATCAATTTTTACAACCTTATCAGTAATTCGTTCACCATTAATGGTCAACTCAGGTTGTAATTCGCCTTCACTGGCATTTTTAGGCGGAGTGACGGTAAAGGATAGACTTTTAGTTTCTCCTTTTTGACTGATTTGTATTTTTTGTGGATCGTTTACTTTCCAATCTGCAGGAACATTTAAGGCAACGCTTGCTTCCAAATTATCAATAAAAGCAGTTACATCTGTTTGAATGGTTTTTGGCTGCGCATCCGCGAAAATAATAACCGGGTCTTTTACTGCTACCGAAGCTTTTGGCACAATTTCAAAAGGTTCATAGACTTCGCCATCCACAGGATCATTGTATTTGTAGACTAATTCAGTCGTGATTGGGATGCTAACGCCGTTCATAGTCAATTGAAAGACCGCTTTGAATTTTCGTGGTGTTTCGGGTAAACCTATCAGATTTTGATCGTCTACATTGTACATTCCTACTGAGCCTTCTTCCGTTAGCCAATAGGCAGTGGTGAGCGCAGCATTTCCGGTATTGATATTCAAATCTGTTTTGAAGGTTTTATTTTGATCGAGATCAACAGCCGTCTTAAATTCTTTTTCTTCAGGAAGCAAGGTGATCTGCTCTAAACGTATAGGAAAAGTGCTTCGGTTTATTGCTTCAACACTTACCACGATATTTTGTCGCGCAATGGCAGTCTGGGTGTGTGTAGCGGCTTCGAGGTACAAACCGGCACAAGCTTTTATAACTTCGGTAATTTGTTTGGTTTTTAAAGTGCGCCAATATGAATTTTCTAGTTTTGTGATCAAATCATAGGCTTTGATCAACTGCGGAAGGCTCGCTGAAGGATTCTGAAAATCATAATTCTTTTGAACATTCATCAAGATAGCACCGATAGCTGCTCCGCCCTGAACGCGATTCCAGCTGGTATCAATTCCTTCAAAAAGATTTCCATTTGCCGGAAGATCTCCTTTTAGAAGTTCGAGGTACTCCACCTGTTCTCCGCGAGTTCCGGTATTACCAAAACCTTGCGATTTGTGCTGACTGCGACTCAATGCAGAAATCTCTGTATTGCTGAGTCCGTATGCAGGATAATAGCTTCCTACATCAACCGAAACCAGATTGCTTTTGTCTGCTGCTTCAAATTTTTCACGGCTTCCATAAAACCACCAAGAGGTGTTGAAAAAAAGACGTTTAGGCTGCCAGGTGTTAGTTAAGTCCAGTTGCTCAGGAAAAACATTGGGGTCGCCCACCTTATCAAAGGCAGCAACGCTCAGCATCGCAGAAAGCGTGTGATGCCCGTGCGTACTTCCGGGAGAACGATGGTCAAAACGGTTGATAATAATATCCGGCTGAAAATTGCGAATGGCCCAAACCACATCTTTTAAAACTTCATCCTGCTCCCAGAAGGTTAATGTCTCTTCTGGATTCTTAGAATAGCCAAAATCATTTGCGCGGGTAAAACGTTGCTCACCGCCGTCGGTGCGGCGTGCTGCAAGCAATTCTTGTGTACGAATCACTCCGAGAAGTTCTCTAATTTCCGGACCAATTAAATTCTGACCTCCATCGCCACGTGTAAGCGAAAGGTAACCCGTTCTTGCATGAACCTCATTTGCGAGATACGAAATCATTGCGGTATTCTCATCATCGGGATGTGCCGCCAGATAAAGTGCGGTACCTAAAAAATTGAGACTTTTTATTTGCTCAAAAATTTCAGAAGAAGTGGGCTTTTTTGGCTTTTGAGCTTGTAATTGCAGCGAAATGCAGCATAGAAAAACGAATAAAAAGCGCATATTTTAGGATGTTTTGTAGTTGAAGGATCACGTTCAAAGATAGCTAAAACACTACCTCTATACTTTGGTTTTCGGTTTGTTTAACAAAATACAAAACTTCAGTGGTATCGTAGAAATCCTTAGGTTTTTTGCTGAAGTTGTATCAAAAATTACGCCGCAAGAAGCTCCTGAAGCAAATCGTATAATTTTTGTGTAGGTAAGCCCATAACGGTGTTATACGAACCTTCTAATTTCTGGAGGGCAATGTGGCCTATCCATTCTTGAATTCCGTATGCTCCGGCTTTGTCAAAAGGTTTATAAGTTTCAATATAATGCGCTATTTCAGCAGCGGCAAAGTCCCTAAAATACACCTTAGCAGAATCGTGTGTGACTAATTGCTGTTGCGCGGTAGTCACGCAAACAGAAGAGATTACCTCGTGATGCGTGCCGCTCAACAACTGAAGCATTTCTTTAGCTTCGATAGCATCTTTTGGCTTTCCTAAAGCTTTATTGTTTTTAAAAACTAAAGTGTCTCCTGTGATCAAAATTTCATCTACGGCAAGTTGCGCACTAAAAGCTTCAGCCTTTTTCTTGGCGATATATTCAGCGATCTGTGCAGGCTGCATTCCGTCAGGGTAGCTTTCGTCAATAGGTTTTAGCCTAATTTCAAAAGGAACTTCTAAAGATTTGAGCAGTTCTTGACGACGCGGCGATTGTGAGGCTAAGATGAGTTTTTTGTCGCGGAGTAGGGGCTGTAACATATTAATATTTTAAAGTAAGCGTAAGCACACCCAAAGATAGAATTCCCAGAAGCATAATCAACTTTAATAATTTTGAGAGAAAGCTGTAGTGTTTATGTTTTTCGGCATAGCGTGCTTTAATACAAAAGAACACTAAGGGTATGACGATCGCGATAACAAGATACGCGGAGATCCAGACGTTGGCCTGCAAGTACACATAAATATAACCCAGAACGGTAAAAATGTAAATGACAGCAATATATGCCGAAAGCTTTGCAGTGCGCTCCAAACCTAAAAGTATGGGTAACGACTGAATACCTGCTGCATAGTCGCCATTAGCGTCTTCAATATCTTTAACGATTTCCCGAAGAAAGTTGAGCATCAACGCAAATACTGCATAATCTTTAAGCACCGAAAGCGGATTAACAAGTTGTTGTTCGTTGCCCTGAAGTACGGGGATGGTATCAAAGACCATCACGATACCAATCGCCGAAGCCACAATTACGCTTACGATAAGATTACCAAGGAGCAGTACGCGCTTTAGAAAATTGGCATATACATAGAGTAGGGCAGAGATCAGTATAAAAAGCGTGGCAAAATTACCAAAGCCCATTCGGTAACTTAAAAGAAATCCTAAACCTACGCCGCTGATATTTAAAACCAAATAATAATTGAAAGCACTATTTTGAGAAAAAGGTGCGGGGATAAAGGTTTTTTTAGGCTTGTTAATACGGTCTATCGCCACATCTTGAATGTCATTAATGATATATCCGGCAGCAGCGATGAATAGGGTTGCAAGACTAAGTATAAAAAAATTGAGATCAGAAAGTGCAGTAGGAAGATCAAGTGCTTTTAAAAAGCCATAATGCACCAAAATCTGTGTAAGTGCTATTAAAAGCAAGTTTTTATAACGTATAAATTTGAAGAAGGTCAACGGTGTGTTTTTGAAAAGCTTCAAATATAATAAAATCCCTTATGGACGGTACCAAAAGGGATTTTACATATTGTTGCATTTCTGCTAATCCTAAACAGTTTGTCTAATAACCGTAGACCGGCGTTATCAGCAAAACAGATTGTTACTTTTTACTAACGCTTCCTCCCGAACTCTCGTTAACCGCAACTTGTTGAGGTTCGCCCCAATAGTCAATATCTCCACCGCTGGAAGCATTTGTGGTGATTTCTTTTGAAACATAGGTGCGTATACTTCCTGCGCTAGAAGCTTCGGCATTGCAAAATTCAGCTTTAAGATCTTTTGCATTAATCGTAGCAGCAGAGCTTGCATCAAAATCTAGACGTTGTGCCTGACCATTTAGGCTAAGCGTTCCGGCGCTGCTGGCATCTGCTTCAACATCTCTGATATCTAAGCCTAATTTAACCGTAGCTGCGCTAGATACATCAAGATTGATCTTATCGCCGGTAAGCACCTCTGCTGCGGTTATATTAGAGGCGCTACTTGCTTTAATGGCTTCTAAAGGTTGTACATAAGTTACGTGAATGAGTCTTGAGCTTGCATTACCAATATTTGAGTTGTCTGTAGATTCAATACGTAAGGTGCTTCCTTCATAATGCACGTCAAGATATTCTAAAAGATTGTCGTCTACTTCTGCAACTACCTTATAGCTACTGCCTTTTTCAAGTACCACATCCCAGCCGTTGCTGCTGTGCACACGTGTAAAATCTTGAGTAAGATTTAGGTCTTGGGTAACTACGTTACCGTTACCTTCAATTTGTCCCATTTGCAAATTAAAATCGCAAGAAGTGAGCATTAGGGCGGCAAAACCGCTGATGAAAAGTTTAATTAATGTAGTCATAACTGTTGATTTTTGATTGATATTTTAATGGTTCCGTCAAGGATACGATACTCTTTGAGTTTACTTACTTGATCGTGTCTAACACTTTTAAAACTGTATCGTTTTGAACTTCTGGTCGTACAGCAACTCCATCTTTTTTAGGCTTAGCTTCAGATTTATATTCATAAACAGTCCCTGTCGTTAGCGTGTCTTGTTCTGCCTCATCGGCTTTCCATTGAGATTCTTCAATTTCCTCAAGTTCTTCGAGCTCTTCAATAGGTTCTTCGGGGCAATCAAGGCAGGTCAATTCAGCATTATTCATAAGTGTATGGTAACCCACGTGCTCATAATTTAATAAATCTGAATATCTGTTTCTGTGATAACTCTCGATGTTTTTATCGGTGAATAATACAGTGCCTTCAGGAATAGCAAGAATTATATCTACTTCCTGACTGCGGTATTTATTTTTGATTCCGCTAATGAAATAGTTATCAAGAAGCAACGTGTTTCCGTCCATTTCAAAATGATATACAATATTGGCAGCACGGTCTTGAGCGGCGTCATATGAATTTCCTTGAGAAGACTTTCTGATCATAAGTTTTGCCTCAGGAGAGTCGCTTTTTTGAACACTTAAATTCACATCACGGTTATACAGTACTTTATTTCCTTCGGAATCAGTACGAATTTTCCAGCTATCGTTATGGTATTTGTACGCGCCATATTGGTTTTGCGTGATCATTTTTACGCTTAGGGTGTCACCGGCTTTTATAGGAAGCACTTCAGAAACCATAGACTCGCCTTCAACTGCTGTTGCCATTCCTTGTCGTACACCTAAAACTGCAAGTGCCATTATCGCCACAAACCAAACACCAAGCATCGTTAATTTAGCAACGACAGGAATGCGTTTTAAGGTGTTTACAAGTATGCGTAGCCCAAGATAAAAGAGCATGAAAAAGGGAATTCCCACTGCAAAAAATGTTAGTAAACTCAATAACCATAGGGGAGCGCCTGAGGTGTTTACCATATCTACGTAATCTGCAATACTACCATCAAGAAAATCTAACGTTCCTGCAGAGAAAAGGCCAACAAATAAACCAATAAGTGTTGAGCCACCTATAAGTACTAATAGAATACCTATGAACTTTACAAAGACTTTTAAGATAAACATGATGATCTTGCCCAGCGTACCGGCAAGGGAATTTGCTCCTTTACGAGCTTTGTTTCCATACTTAACATAGTCAACATTTTTAACAGAATCTGCAACGGTGTCAAATCCTTCTTTTACTTTACGCTGAATATTGTCTATGTTGACGGGCTTTCCCCGCATTTCCAATTTTTCGGCAGTGCTACGCGCTTCTGGAACAAAAATCCAGAAAGCCGCGTAAATCAATATGAATCCGCCCCACGAAAATATCGTCAGTAACACCAGAGCGATACGGATCCAAACAGCATCTATTTGTAAATAGTGGCCAAGACCTGTACATACACCACCAATCCACGAAGTATCTGTGTCGCGATACAGTTTTTTTGAAGATGATTTAGTGCTGTTATAAGTATTGTGTACTGGTTCGTCTTCAAAAAGTTCCTCGTCAATACGGTAATCTTCAGGTTGCCCCATTATATTGATTACTTCATCAACTTCGGTAATACCAATGACTTGACGTTCATTTTTAACACGTTCATTAAAGAGCTCGGCGATGCGGGCTTCAATATCCTGAATGATTTCTTCACGGCCTTGCGCATCGGTAAAAGAGCGTTTTATCGCATCTAAATAGCGCTGCAATTTTGCATAGGCGTGCTCATCTACATGAAAGAAAAGGCCTGCGAGATTAATATTAACTGTCTTATTCATTGTTTTTTGATTTTTGAGTGGTTACCAGTTGAACGGCTTTCTGAAGGTCGTCCCAAGTTGATGATAGTTCATTTAAGAAGAGCTTTCCGGTTTCGGTTAAACCATAATATTTTCGCGGTGGTCCGCTGGTTGATTCTTCCCAGCGATAACTCAATAAACCGGCATTTTTAAGTCTGGTAAGTAGGGGATAAATAGTACCTTCAACTACCAGCAACTTAGCGTCTTTAAGTGTGTCTAGTATTTCAGCTACATAAGCATCTTCATCCTTTAAAATAGAAAGAATGCAATACTCCAGAACACCTTTACGCATCTGCGCCTTTGTGTTTTCAATCTTCATAGATTCTCATTGTTAAGCGATTAATAACTGTTCGTTTTTGGTCCACATAGTGGAATAATTAATTTGATTGTTTTGAGTGATTTTCACTCGGTATTAAAGTAAACCTAGCTGACTTCAGTTGATGAGTCTGAAGCTGAATCTACAGTAGAAACAGAACGAGGTTTTAAAAAGTTTATAGTCAATGGGTACTTGTAGTCTTCACCATTGCTGGCGCTCACCGCTGCAGAGATTACAGAAAAGAGGCTGACCACAAATAAAGCCAATAGTAATAGACCAAAGACTAAAGCTGTAATGATCAGCCCGCTAGCAGCGGCATTGGGCAATACAAAATGGTCAAACTGAGTCTCTAGGTCAAAATAACCTTGAGTGTCTACAATGTTTACTATCTGATAAATAATAAAGGGTAAGGAAATAAGAACAATACCTAATGCATAGACTAAAGTGCTCATTTGAAAGTTAAGAGCACGTCTGCCGTGATTATCTACAAATATCGAATCACGCTTTAAAGCCGCCCAAATAAGTAGTGGCGCGATAAAATTTCCTAACGGAAATATAAATTGAGTAAATACAGATAAGTGAATAAATGTGGCCGTATTTTTTTGTCCGGTGGTTATGCTATTTTCCATTGCTTATTATTTTCTTATGCAAATATATATACAAAAGCAGGTATTTTGTATTGCATAGTACTTAAATTTAACTATTTATTAACAAAATAAAAATTTAGCAAACTCATTTCTTAAGCCTATTTTTGAAAGAATCAATACTTTAATTATGGCACTTACCCCTAGTAAATTCAACAGTTTTATAATGTTTAAGCTTCCTTCTGCCTGGTTGTGCGGTGTGCGTGTGAAAGAGATTTCAGAAACTACGTGTAAGACGAGTGTTAAACATAAATGGATTAATCAAAACCCATTCAACTCGATGTTTTGGGCAGTACAAGGGATGGCTGCAGAGTTAAGTACCGGAGCGATGGTGATCAATCAAATTAAAGAAAGCGGTAAAAAGATCTCTATGCTTGTAGCCAACAATAAAGCTTCTTTTACCAAAAAAGCTACCGGCAAGATCATATTTACCTGTAATGACGGTCACAAAATCGCCGATGCAATTGAAAAGACAATTGCCACCGGAGAAGGGCAAACATTCTGGATGCAAAGTATAGGAATGAATGAAGATGGAGTAGTGGTAAGTACTTTTGATTTTGAATGGACGGTAAAGGTCAAGAGCTGACAAAAGTGCACGGCTGGTTTAAAGACTTTAGATTGCTTGTAACAATTTAATCGATTCACTTACGTATTAAGTAGTATCAATCAAATCAAAAAAATCAAATTACAATGACAGCACACGAAATAGATTACCAGATTTACGGCGAAGAAATGCAATACGTAGAGATCGAACTCGATCCTCAAGAGGGTGTTATCGCTGAAGCCGGCACGTTTATGATGATGGAAGACGGGATCAGGATGGAAACTATATTTGGTGATGGTTCTAAAAACGATTCTGGCTTACTAAATAAGATCTTTGGGGCAGGTAAACGGTTGCTTACCGGTGAGAGCATGTTTATGACGGTGTTCTATAATGATATTGTAGGGAAGAAAAAAGTGAGTTTTGCCTCCCCATACCCGGGTAAAATTATCCCTATTGATCTGACTAAAAATGGAGGAAGGTTTATCTGTCAAAAAGATGCATTCTTATGCGCTGCTAAAGGCGTGTCTATAGGAATTGAATTTTCAAGAAAACTAGGTCGCGGACTCTTTGGTGGAGAAGGGTTTATCATGCAAAAATTAGAAGGAGATGGGATGGCCTTTGTTCACGCCGGTGGAACTACTTATAAAAAAGAATTAGGTCTTGGCGAAAAACTAAAGGTTGATACCGGGTGTATCATTGGTTTTGACCACACGGTTAACTATGATATCGAGTTTGTTGGCGGGATAAAAAATACCATTTTTGGTGGAGAAGGAGTTTTCTTTGCAACCTTGACCGGGCCGGGAACGGTTTACATCCAGTCGTTACCCTTTAGCCGTTTAGCAAAACGCGTTTGGGCTGCTGCTCCACAAATGGGAGGTAAAGATAAAGGAGAAGGCAGTATCTTAGGAGGTTTAGGTGATTTGCTTGATGGGGATAATAGATTCTAACTTCTAGGAAAGCGGTAGGATTTTAAATTTTTAACATATTATTTTGATTTAAAGCCTTATTTTTAACGGAATTCCTAAAAAAACCTGTTTATAGCCCAAAATTACCTAACAAAAATTTTAACCTAAACTAATCAAATATGGCAAGAGCAATGTTTGAGTACACCAAAACTATTCTTAAAAAAGTAAGTTTTGACAGTGTACTTTTTTGCAAGGAACTACAAAAAGCAGCAAAGCGATTACTACCGTATGAAATTGAGGAATTGAAAGAATGGATTGAAGATTTGGTAAAAACAAATCCAGACCTTAATCAATGTATGATTTATCTCAACGCCTAGCACTAAATATTAAAAAAGCGACTCAATTTTGAGTCGCTTTTTTAATAACTAATAGTTTCTTTATTTTCTAAACGCTCCCTGCGTTTGCGGTAACGGACTAATAATTTGTACGTTTTGAAAGGTTATTGCTCCTTTAACCACCCCGGCAATTGTAGCGCGTAACGCTTCAATAATTTGCATTTTCAATTCGCTTTTATGATACAAGAGACTCACTTCTCGAGCGGGCGCCGGTTCTTTAAAGTGATGCAGATACTTTTTCTCCTCGTCTTTAATATCTAAAGTATGCAAGTAGGGTAAAAGCGTCATACCAAGTCCTTCATTCGCTAGCCTTACTAACGTTTCAAAACTTCCGCTCTCTAATGAAAAAGTCTCCTCTTCATAATTGCGATTGGTCTTGCATAGATTGACAACTCCATCTCTAAAACAGTGCCCATCTTCTAATAATAGCATGTCATTAAGATCTAAATCTGCGGTGGTTAATTTCTCTATGTTATGCAGTGCATGATTTGCAGGAACGTACGCAACAAAAGGCTCATAATATAAAGGACGCTCTTTTATATCTTCAAGCTGAAGCGGAGTAGCTGCGATTGCCGCATCAAGATGACCTTCAGCTAAGCGTTCTACAATAGTATCTGTAGGTAATTCTTCGATTTTCAGTTTAACCTTAGGATATCGGTTAATGAAATTCCGAAGAAACATAGGGAGTAAGGTTGGCATCACCGTTGGGATAACACCAAGTTTAAACTCGCCACCAATAAAACCTTTTTGCTGGTCAACGATGTCAGAAATACGATTGGCCTCATTGACAATATTACGTGCCTGTGTAACGATTTTGCTTCCTATATCTGTAAGTTCGATAGGTTTTTTGCTTCTGTCAAAAATCAAAATGTCCAGCTCATCTTCTAATTTCTGAATTTGCATACTCAACGTAGGCTGCGTGACAAATGTCTTTTCCGCAGCCTTAGTAAAGTTTTGATTTTCGGCGACTGCCAAAACATATTTCAATTGTGTGATCGTCATAGTGTCTAATTATATTTCAAAAATAGGGCGACATATTGATTTTCTCTATATAATTATAAATGAATTTCAGACCACAATAGTTACCTGCCTTTTTTTTAGAATCTAATTTCTAACTCCACAGGTTTTTCAGTCAATTCAAATTTACAATCCTCCCATCGTGGAGGTCCCATAGTCATGACGTTATTCGATCCGCCGTATGCTTCGGTAGGCATTCCGTTAGTTTCAAAATCCATTTTGCCGTTTCCATTACTATCATGATAACATAAGATAGCGTAAGTGCCCAGCGGAACATCTTCAAAGGTCACAGTAGTCTTACCGTTGGTGATGTTGCTCTCTGCTGCTTTAACCGGAGCAGCTACCATAAAGTTATCTTTAGAATAAAGTCCATAACCTACAACGCCTTTGTCGTTGGGGACATTATTAATAGTAACTGTGATAGAGCTCGTTTCTTGAGAGTAGCTGATTAAGCTGATAAAAGTCATTAATAGTACAACTGTTGTTTTCATGATTGTGATTTTAAATGAATACTGAAGCAAATGTAAAAGCGCTGTAGAATTATGAGTAAATAGAACTACCCAGTTGTCATATTATAATGATGAATTGTTTTTTAGACCTAAAAGCGTGAAAATACCCTAGCGGAAGAGTTTTGTTTTGTTATTTGTTCTACTACCGAAGCATTCCAATTGCAGCAGAAAGAACTTTTTTCAAAAACCTTAAGAATGTAACTTCTTGTAAACAAGTCGGTAGTAAATTATTTTAAAAATACTTTTAAAAAGTGCTTGTGGGGTTGGATAATCGTTATATATTTGCGCCTCCAAAATCGGGTATAAAAAACGGTTTTACGTTCATAGAAATATAGATCAAGTAAACAATCTTAGGCTAAGCTTATAGGTTGTTTATTGAAAACAAATGTTCGCTTTGAGGTTGTTGATACCTTTTGGCGGGGCTAAAAAATAAAGTTTAAAAAAAGCTTGTTTTATAAAGGAAAAGGGTGGTATCTTTGCCTCCCGATTTTCGGCAAAAAGTCGGGGTAAGTTCTTTGTAAGATTTCATAAAAACGGCTTAAGAAAAAACT